>Ga0255366_10040_pt2 | contig 18901 bp, 23 predicted proteins | sample ANMaggSeSYBR01C4_FD_182086 | JGI IMG/M metagenome (GOLD analysis project Ga0255366, IMG submission 182086) | Sediment cell enrichment communities from methane seep in Santa Monica Basin, California, United Staets - ANME aggregate JGI... | ecosystem: Environmental > Aquatic > Marine > Cold seeps >... | reverse complement strand
AGGCACTTTGAGACCGATCAGTATCATAAGCAGGTCGTTTCTGATTTAGAACAATTGACAAGAATTAACCCTCATTTCTGGGGTTGTGACCTGCACCCGGAATTCAACACCACACATTTCGCACAGGAAAAAGGTGGGGGCAGCACGATTTCCGTGCAACATCATCATGCGCACATCGTTTCGCTAATGGTGGATAACCTTTTGCCGGTCGATTCAAGGATCATCGGTATCGTTCTTGACGGTGCAGGCTACGGGGAAAATGGAACAATATGGGGTGGAGAGATCCTTGAGGCCACATATTCCGGTTATGAAAGAGCTGCCCATCTTATGGAGCAGCCAATGCCTGGCGGGGATATAGCTGCAACATATCCTTCGCGTATGCTTCTGGGAATGCTGCATGATGTTCTTGAGCCTAAAGAATTGAGGGACTTACTTCTTTATTTTAAGCATGGCGAATCAGAACGTAACATTGTATTGGACCAACTGGAAAAAGGTATAAACCTGGTTAGAACGAGTAGTGCTGCGCGGGTACTTGATAGTGCAGCAGCACTTCTTGGTGTCTCACATTATCGCAGTTACCAGGGTGAGCCTGCAATGAAGTTGGAATCAGTTGCAAAAAATAGTTCACATAACGTAGATCTGCCTGTTAAGTTTAAACGAGGCGTACTTGATACTACCAGTTTGTTATACGATCTATACGAAAGGATCGATACACACGCAGTTTGTGATCTGGCATATTCTATAGAAGATGCACTTGCAGTTGGGGTTGCAGAACTTGCCATCTCATCTGCTAAAAAAAGAAACATTGATGTTATAGGACTCAGTGGCGGAGTTGCATACAACGAACATATTACAGGCCGGATCAGTGAATCTGTTAAAGATGCGGGTTTTGAATTTATTACACATAAAAAGGTCCCATGTGGTGATGGAGGGGTTTCTTTGGGACAAGTGGTGGTTGCAGGCAGATCTGAAGGATTTTCTTAAAAATATCAATAGCAATAGACACTAAGTACAGGTAATTCTTGCATTAAAATCACTCAAAGTCCTGTGTATGACATCAAATATGCTGAAACATTACTAAAACAATGTATGGAAAAGAAGAATGATTGTTATTTCAAGGATAAAAATATGATTCTGAAAAGATTCATGAGTTAACCAGGGAAAAACTTGAATCAACAGCAATTATTTCCCTGAAACAACGTGAAAGAAAAAGGATTAAGGGACGATATCGAAGGAAGATGAGGTATGAGTTTGACGAAGAAATCTATCATCGACGTAATCTTGTTGAAAAGATATTTTCAGTCTTGGAAGGAAATATGGTGAGAGTCTCTGTGCAAGGAAATATAGAAATCAAGTGAAGGAAGTGAAATTAAAAGTATTGATACACAACCTTGACAGGTATGTCAAGATTGTATCTTTAGTTTGGTTGAGGATTTATACAGAGCCGTACTTGCATATACGTTAAAATAAAATGTAAATTGTGATGACCATGACAGACAAATTCCGCAGTTGACTAATATTTACCCCTTCTATAATAATCCTCATTATCTATTACATTCAACTGTTAACATCGGTTTTAGCTTCCGTCTCACCCATTCCGCAACAGTTTTTGCATATGGAAATTAACAGATTTTCAAGGTCCCACATATCATCGCACAACCAGCACCGGTACCTTGGAATGTCTAACAACATTCTCTGCTACACTACCGATTAAGAACCTCTTAACTCCCGTCAAACCAAGTGTGCCCATCACTATCAGGTCAATATCATTTTTCTCTGCATAATCGATGATCTCTTCAGCTGGTCTGCCTATGAGCAATACAGATTTCACCTGAACTTCAGCTTTCTTTCCAGTTTCTTTTACATATGCAGTTGCACGTACTCCCCTATCAAATAATTTTTCTTCAATTCCGTTCGCCCAGCTTATGCCCTTTCGTGCAACCGGGACATACTCATCAGAAACAACAACAACAGATACTGCATAAACTTCAGCCCCAGTCCCTTTTGCAATTTCAATACCATAAGAAACTGCGTTTTGACATTATCTGATCCGTCGGTTGCAATCATAATTTTCTTACAGATATTCCCTTTCGTCTTATCCACTCTCCTTTTATCCTATAATTTAATAGAGACCGTTTATAGACTCATTTTGTAGCATTTTAACTCATGCGTCTTGATAGATAATTTACACAACTGAAACTTATCCCAAATATTACTTTGGACACATCCTATAAAAGCGATTTGTCAATTAGCATATAATATATAACCATAATAATATTAAAACTTCATTTCAAATCGAATAGTGGCGGCTTTCTTTTGCGATTGGAAATACATGCAGAGGGAACTTTACCACATATTAATGTATCGTATGATGTCGTTCATATGAGTTTAAACTGAAATTCGCGAACTGCTGAAATTGATGAACTACAGATAAATGAAGATTTAAGGTTATGTCCGTGTTTATCGTTGTTACCTGCTAAACCTCGTTTTCGTACTCATTAAAATCCGTAGTAAGTTAGTGTTTACGTTGTTCATGATTCTTTTATCATGAAAGTTTTCTATAGAGCTAAAACTCCATCTTTTCTTTCCTGTTCTCCATGAATAGTAGTAGCTACAATGACCACTTGTAAAGCCACTGGAATCAATAGCAGTTACCTCAATCTTTTCACCATGAGAATAAAAGAGTTTCAGTGTTTGCTGTAGCAATCCGCTGAAATAAACAGAGTTGAGTCTTGTAGTGAATTTATGAAGTGTCGTAAAGTGTGGAACTTGTTTAAGTCCGATTCTTGATTTGACCTTATCCATTACTTCGACAAGTTCAACAATATCTCTATAATCTTCATTCAGATACTCTTTCAATAAAACCAATGTCAATAACTGGTGTTGTGTATATTTTCTTTTGGAATACTTGCAACTATATATCTGAAGGTGTGAGTTACCTGATACAGCTAGTGCTGTATCAACAAACTTTAAATATTTGTTAGACAAAACACATTCATCCCCTTTGTGTTTACTGTGATACGTAATACTCAGGGGATAATCCTTTTTAAAATTTTATGTGAAAATTAAACGGAAAATAGGTTTTCTACAGAGCCGATTTATCATCAATGGCTTTGATTCAAAAATAGTAACTAGTGTTTGTTGTGTAAAACCTATGGTATGTATTGGCTAAGATAAGCAATGGGTATGAAAGGTACCCTTGGGTACCTACAGCACCAAGTTTTAACCATGGTCTTATGTTAGGATCGCAAAACACCAAGATACCAGGAACATCTGTGTAGCTGCAGGAAGGATATATTGTGAACTATCAACAAAGGCTATCAAAATGTGTTGATATGGTTAATGGGAAAATTAATAGAGTACTGAATATCCATTTTAACTGGTTTCAAATCAATGATCATTAGTTTTACTTTTGTTAATATTCTTCGTGCAAGTAGGTCCTTCATACCAAATACATAGAATATGTATTATAATCTACCAAATGTACTAAAATATGGGTTTACTATGTACCATTAAATACCATCTATTACCATCTATTACCATCAAAAAACTCGAATATAATCAGATACAACCATGAGAAAAATCAAGAACATTAGCTACAAACTTGGTCCTTACAGATTATAAGACCTGATCATCTCATTTTATTGTTTTAAAATATCGATCGTATTGATTATATGACTTCATTTCTTTGAAAAATTAACTTTAACCTTCTTTCTAATTTTGTTAAACTTAAGTGCATCCAGAACCCACAATCAGAGGTATTATGGCGACTTAAGTTTAACAGAAACCTACTTATCTTTTACAATTAATATAAGTGTTAATGTTACCATCAATAGTTAACCGTGATATTGTACTGAGAGATCAAGTGGATCACTTGACAATAGTTGAGTTTCATAAGCTCTTGAATGCTGCAGATAGGAAGCTGGGAACTTTGCAGAGGTCCTCAATTCGTAATGCATATGTAAGGGACCGGAATAAGATATTGATGATAACAATGTGGGCTACTGGTGGCAGGGTCTCCGATGTTCTCTCCATCCATGAATCTGATATTGACTTTGAAGAAAAGACAATCAAGTTCTTTGTATCAAAAAGGAAGAAGTGGCACACTATCAGCCTGGATAGTGATACAACACTACGATTATCAAACTATATCAGGACCTGGAAAATAGCTGGGTTGCTTTTTCAGAGTGTCAACGGTTCAAAAAAAGCAATGGTTCGTCAGAGTGTAAATTATATGCTGGATGATTATGCACAGATTGCAGGCGTCAGATCGATCCATCCTCACCTTTTTAGACATGGTTTAGCCACATACTTGCTCTCAAAAGGTGTTCCCATGGAAATCATAGCATATAGGTTGAAACACGCCAGTACGAGAACTACAGCGGCCTTTTATGCCAGAGTAACACCTGAGATTGAGAGACAATTGATCTCTGCATCTGTTCCGGACATCCTGGGAATGGATTGAGATGGAATGAATAAAGAGTGTTCAGTTTTTTCCCCTTGCATAATCTTCTGGGAATATTAGCGAAGTGCTGAAATTTTACATTTGATGGCATAAGCTTTGCAGTTTGTAAAAAAGAGCAGTTGATTGGAACTAAGGTCATTCGAAATTACTGTAAAAGCAAAAATGTATATATCGTTCCCAACAAAGATGGGCCGTTGCCTTTATTCAAATCCTGAAAAGGCAAGCGGAGGTTATCTAAATGTCGGCTGCAATGATCGGAATGAGCTTTCTCGTACTTGGTGTCATCCTGCTTCTTGGGAAATGGATAAGGGTTATGTCACCCCCCATCCAAAAGCTCTTCATACCCAGTTCTCTTATCGGGGGATTCCTGGCTTTATTTCTTGGACCTGAGGTCCTGGGTTATTTGATCTCATGGATAGGAGATAGCAGTACGTTCCTATCAGGAGGGATATTTCCAGAAGAGATGCTTGATGCGTGGACCACTCTGCCCGGGCTTTTCATAAACATCATATTTGCAACACTTTTTCTTGGGAAAAAACTACCTGCGATCAAAGACATATGGCTTCTTGCAGGACCACAAATTGCCCACGGACAGACCATAGCATGGGGTCAGTATGTGTTTGGCATATTGGCCGCGATTCTGATACTGACCCCTTTTTTTGGAATGGACCCAATGGCAGGTGCCCTTATAGAAATATCATTTGAAGGCGGGCATGGTACTGCAGCCGGTATGAGCGCTACTTTTGAGGAACTTGGATTTTCAGATGCAACAGACCTGGCACTTGGGCTTGCAACTGTGGGTATTCTCTTTGGTGTCATTTTTGGGATCGTGCTTTTGAACTATGGTGTAAGGTCAGGAAAAACAAGTGTGCTGAAAGATCAATCCCAGTTATCCCTTAGTGAAACCTATCAGAAAGGCATCATTGATTTTGACGCAAGGGAGTCTGCGGGGAAGATAACTACAAGACCCGAATCCATCGAGCCGCTTTCACTTCATTTTGCCTATGTGGGAGTTGCTATTGGGTTCGGGTATTTTATCCTTCAGGCACTGATATGGATAGAGGCGATCACTTGGGGCCAGGCAACGGGAATATATCTGCTTGCGCATTTACCTCTTTTCCCCTTGGCAATGATAGGAGGCATCATACTACAGATGTTCCTTGATAAGTTCGACCCGTACTATACTCTGGACAGAGATCTTATGATGAGGATACAGGGTTTATCTCTTGACATTCTGATAACCAGTGCAATAGCCACACTGTCACTGACGGTTATCGGAAACAATTTGATGCCTTTCCTCATACTTGCCACAGTTGGAATTGTATGGAATCTGATAGCGTTCTTATACCTTGGACCAAAAATGATGCCTTCATACTGGTTCGAAAAAAGCATAGGTAATTTTGGACAGTCTATGGGGATGACGGCAAGTGGCCTGTTGTTAATGAGGATAGCCGATCCTGCTTCTAAATCTCCTGCCCTTGAGGGATTTGGTTATAAACAGCTGCTATTTGAACCGATAGTGGGCGGTGGGATATTTACAGCTGCCTCTGTACCCCTGATATTCTATTTTGGTCCGATGCCGATGCTTATCATGACATCGTTTATCATGTTATTCTGGGCAGGACTAGGGGTCTTTTACTTTGGCCGAAAATAAATTCGGGAAAGTACCAGTATTCAAAACCTAGCTAAAAAGGCAAATTTATCATTTAGGTATGTGAAGGCAGAACTGGGTGAGTACAAAGCAAACATTCTGACTTTTAAATTCGTACAGTAGTTCCGAATGAACGCATCCACCTTTTTTCCTTTTGTCCAAATTTATTTTTAAAAATAATGCACACCCCACTCACATGTACCTGATCCATACTATGGAGGCATAGATGATAGCAATAATCGATATGTGATTAGAGGTCAAGCCAATAAATCAACGAACTCATTCTATTCTTACATCTCGCTTTGCATTATTGACAAAGATGAAAGGGTTACAATTTCTGTACTTCCTGTGAAAAAAGGAAAATCCAAGACAGATTATCTCAAATATTCCATAGACCAGATTAAACTCAAGATCAATGTTCTTTGTTTGGACAGAGAATTCTATTCAAGAGAGGTTTTTTCTTTTTTACAGGAAAATGAGGTCCCACATATTGTTCCTGTTGTTAAAATGGGAAAAAGGTTGAAAAATATTCTTGATGGAACAAAAAAGCGTTATGACACATATACGATGAATAACACAAAAGGGAAAGTGGAGCTTGATATTGCTATTGATGTCAAATACAGAAAAAGGAAACGAGGTAAGAATGGATCTGAGAATCTTGGATTTGTTGTTTATGGGATTGATTGGGATCCAAGAAAAGTCAGTGACACTTACAGGAAAAGGTTTGCTATAGAATCGTCTTATAGGATGCGAAATGTGGTAAAACCTAAAACGTGTTCTAAAGACCCCATGTTACGATATTTTTATGCGCTGATATCGTTTCTTTTCAAAAATGCATGGGTGTCAATACAGAGAATGCATTTCATGAAAGTGAAAAGAGGACCAAAGACGATTGAATCTGATATGTTTAGATTTGATATGTTTGTTCATTTAATTGTGGAATGGGTGAGAGGAAAGTTGAAAGTTAGGTTAACTGTTAAGTGTTTTAGGTGATTGTGAGGCTATTATATGAAGGAGGGAATATTAGTGAAGTACTGAACTTATATTATGGAGATAGTAATGAGTATTTTTCACAGTGGCATTAGTAAGGACCTTATGAAGGCACATAGTTACATACAGCAAGTAAAAGATAAACTCCAAATAAATTGAATATCGATAATCATTTTAATATTAATTATTGTCCAGGGCTAATTCCTTTTAATATTTCGTTTATTCTAGCTTCCACCAATTCATCGATTTTGGATTCCATAAGCTGTGTAAGCTTTCCATCGGTTGCTTTTATTTCAGTATCCAGTTTAACTGCTGTTTTCAGATCAAGCACCATTGAACAGCTACTGCAATACTTGGAATCATGTGGGTTAAGGGTTTTACAACGCGGACATTCAATTGGTTTAAGTTCAAGCTTCTCTTTTTTGATCTCATCCTCTATTATACCGTAAGAAGCCAACAATTTCTTTTCGACATCATCTCCAGATAGATGTATGTATGTAGCAGGCATTTTTGAATCTGCTTCCCATCCAGCAATGATTCTCAGCTCAGTTTCCTTGAAACCACGTTTAACAAGATCAGTAAGTTTTCCATGCCTGAATGCATGGGGATGTATGTTTTTCTTGATTCCTGCATCTTCAGCAACCTTTTTTAGTGTGTTCTGGACTGTGCGAATATCGAGCCTTTTTGGTCCATTTCCACTGTTTCTGAAAGTGACAAACAAAGGTGCTTCTGGATTATTCTTGTATGGATGTTGGTTTATCCATGCTTGGAGATCTGGTACTGCTTCTATGAGTCGAATTCTTCTCATTCCAGTCTTACCTTCAACAACTATCACAGCTCCATATTTGTCGATTTCCACATGTCCAATGTTCAAATTTAGTACTTCTGTAGCTCTTGCGGCACTATCCCATAAGGTCATTATAATGGCTCTGTCACGCTGAGTTTTACATGCGGGAATAAGTTTCTTCACATCCGCTGGTACAATTATTTCTTTAGTGGGTAAGTGGTTTTTTGGTGTACGAGTTTTGATGTCCTCAAAAAAAGTGTTATCTGGCTTTAACCACTTGAAAAAGAGCCTCAGATCGACAATATCATTATGGACTGTTTTTGGCTTATTGTTCTTTCTTCGAAAAAGTATATAGCTCTCAATGTCTTTTTTTGTGATTTCATTGATTTCTTTGTTATCGTGGTGTTTAAGGAATGTGTAAACTTTCCATAGCTTTGTATTGATGGTAGTTTCTTTAAAGTTATTAAGTCCAAGGCTTCTAGCATAGTCCTCTAGCACTTCTTTGTTTGTTTCATCAAATTCAGGTGCATATTTCATACTTCATAACATGCTTTATACACTTATAAATATTACGTCGCCCTGTAAGTAGGGCTTAGGACCCTGTCTCGTAGGAGTTCGTGCGTTCGAATCGCACCTCCCGCACTATTTTGTTTTATATGCTTGTATCAAAATCACATTTGAATATGTATGTTACATTCAATGAATTATAGAATTAAAACCATTGTTATGAGCTCAAATCCTCCTGATAGTTCGGATATGAGCGACACTGGCAGGAATTGCAGTAGATTCAATACTGACTTTTGTAATGTATTGGTAGTATCAAAGAACGGTAAGATCGTCCATAAGTATAAGTTAGCTGCTTCAATAGATGTGAATTGATCTATAGTGGAAATATGGCTTACACACAAATGTATTTATGTAACGATTGTGTATGATGATTATACATGACCAATTAGCTAGACGGAGGAATCTATAATGCGACTATCGATCAATAAAAAGAACCGCAGAACACGGGAAGTTGATAATATCGTGAGAGTCGCGAGGGCAGCATCCTCTAGTGCGAAACAAAATGCATTTAGTCATGGGATATCAGTAGCAAGACAACAGGGTGAAAACATTGTCATGTTGCATCCAGATGGAAGTACTGATGTCATTAAGAGAATTGAAAATAGTCCTGTAACACTAAACAAAAAACGATACTACATATGAAACAACGTATGAGGGTATTTGCAGGACCAAATGGATCTGGTAAAACTGCAATTGTTAGTGAATTTATTGAAAAAAGAGATGAACTGATCGATCCTACTCGTCATATAAATCCTGATGAACTTAATTTATTGGATGTTCTCAATTTCGATAACTTTGGAGTAAAAGTGGATGAGGGCGATTTTCGAGATTTTGTACTAAAATATCATTTTTATGAAAAACTTGGCATTACCATTCAAGATCTCAAAATTAAAGACAACTGTTTTTACATAACTAAAAAAAGTTCATATATGGGTGCAATGTTATCGGATTATCTTAGACAGTGTCTCATAAAAACAAATGAACGTTTGTTTTCGTTTGAAACTGTTTTATCCCATCCATCAAAAATAGATTTTCTCAAAGATGCAAAAGAACTTGACTGGGATGTCTATTTGTATTTTGTAAGCACAAACGACCCTGAAATTAATTGTGTTCGTGTGGCACAACGGGTGCAAATGGGTGGTCACGATGTTCCTCGTGAAAAAATCTATGATCGGTACACAAAGGCCAACAATAATTTATTTGAGGCTTTAAAGCACTGTCGTAGGGCATACATTTTTGACAATTCTGAAGAAATGGAATTAATAGCTAAAAAAAATCCAGATGGTTCATTAGATCTATTGGTGGATTATCTTACTTCAGGTTGGTTTAATGAGTGTGTACTTTCTAAACTAAATAAGTGATGTCTATGTCGATATTTGAATTCCATTGAAACAAAACCGAGGGTTTCTACAAAGTCGATTTATCAGTCTTGCAAATATGTAGACTCGTTTCTTATCAATATTGTTAATGGGATATTGGATTCTTAAATATTTGAATTAAAAAAGTTTTATCTCTACATGTTCAGTTTACATGTAGAGACTATTTTCGTACAATTATCTATTCATATAGAACTCGATAGCTTCTGCCAGTTCCTTATGGTCCTTGGCATATTCTGCAATGTCCATTCCCTGAAGGTATGCATCACATGCCTGAACCAGTGCCTTTGCACCTGACTGTGTGCCTCCTGGGTGTGAGTGTACGCCTGAACCCATGGTAGTGATGAAATCTACATTCTCCATTACATCTATGAATGGTTTCAGTTTCACAGGGTTAAGACCGCCGGAAACTATGGGGCAGCATTTCTTCATAGCTCTCCAGCTATCATCTTCAAGAACAACATGGTGAGCAAGGTCCTCATTGACAAGATTGATTGCATCCTTGTCGGTATCCATTATCTTTGACCATGTCTGCTCGAAGAAGTGTCCTGGTGACTTCAGATACTGGATTCCGTGGGCTGCAACAACATCTTCTGCTGGTGTACCTTTCATCTTGCCGACACCTGCTGTTCCGGTGTGTATCCCTGAAGCACCGGCAAGGCGTGCGAACTTTGAAAGTACCAGAACTGAAAAGCCGATGGGGTTCTCAGGTCTTGTAAAAGCACCATGGGCAGCTCTGTGGAAGTGCAGGAACACATCGGGATATCGTCTCCTGATGGTCTGTACCGCCATCCAGCCGGCCGTGATACCATCTATCAGGAAAGCATAACTTCCGGGCTCGAATCCTGCATTGGTGATCATCTCACATCTTTCGATCATGGTGTCGAAATCAGCGGCTGAAACATTGAATGAGTGAACCTTCTTATGGCCGGTTTCTTTCACAGCTTTGTCCATGGCCTCTTTCACATGAGCGACCATCTTCTCATACGGGCAGAAATCCTGATTTGCCTGGGGCTCGTCATTCTTGACAAAATCTCCTCCGCCTACCCAGAAATCATAACATACTTCTGCATATTCCGCTGAGGTAAGTCCCATCTTTGGTTTGACTATGGTTCCGAGAATCGGTCTGTCATAAACGCTAAGGTATTTTCGCATATCGTCCACAGTATAGCTTGGACCGTCATACTGTTCCAGCATGGATGGTGGGAACCATACATCCATCAGCTTCAATGCCTGGATCTCTTTCATTCCAAGGATATTACCGACAATGTAGGTCAGTATATTCTGGACATTTCCTCCCCTGTCAAAAAGTCTCCACGGATAAGCTATCCATACAAGCTCTCTCTCCAGATCAAGCTGATAGACCAGCGCATTCATCGTTCTGGAAAACGCTGTCTCCGTATTTACTTTGATATTCGTACCGGTTGATGACTCTGCAGCTATCTCAGCAGCCGCTTGTAGTACGTTCAGATCTCCTCCCGGTATCAAGTGAAATACTCCGAGAAGGTATTCCCCATTGGTCGGATCAGGTAGTTCCAGATCCACATATGCCTGTTGTTTGGAATCGAGCGATTTTACCAGGTCCTCATAGATCAAACTCATATAGAAATAACAGTTTGCAATCTATTTGAGTTTTTTGAATACGTCATGTGGGACAAAAAGGAAATGCTTTTCGCTATCACCGTTTTTGTAAATGGTGATATCAAAATCTGTTAATTCAATAGTTCTAAAAAAGAATTAAGAAAAGGAACAAATATGCTTCAAAAATAAGTTATGAACTTAACCATCATTTCCAATCGCTTCTGCAGGACAGGAATCCATGGCCTCTTCGCAATTCTTTGTTTCAGCATCATTCTCCGGCTGCTTATATACAAAAGAACTCGAACCGTTTTCATTCATCTTGAAATTATTGGAAGCTTCATCTATGCATCTCTGACAAGTGATACACTGATCATCCACGTAATAAGCTCCTTCTACATTTTCAGCTACTTTATTTTTTACATCTGCCATACATAAGTCCCCCAAAATTAATATCTACAATACTCTTTAACTTTGTAAAGCTCTGTATTTATAAATTTCTGGACAACTTATGTGCAGATATTTGTGATAATTTAGAGAACATCCTGAAGGGCATTAGCAGCTACGTAAACACTGCCAATACCGCAGATGTACTGTGTAATTCTGATGGTCTGCATGATCTCTTCCTTTGTAGCACCGGCATCCAATGCCTGCAATGCAAGAGAGCGCACTCCATTAACAGCACCTTTTGATGCATCGAGGGACAATGCCATCAGGAGCTTGTACTTGTAAGGTATTCCATTTTCCGGGAATGCGTTATGAAGGGTCTCATCCAAAAGTTTGACGAATTCCGGGTCGTTATCTGCTATTATCTGAAGTGGGTCTTCTGGCATTTTTATTATCTCCTTATGTGTATCATTTATTGAGAGCTAACTATTTATGATGATTCCATAGCATTCATTTATCGTTGCTCATGTAAAGAATATTATCTCTTTTCATGGTCATTATGTTTATCTGCAAATAGCTTCCATAAATACCAGTTATATCTTGTGATCCGGGGAATTAATATGAGCTATTAACTTCTGGCAATATCCATCTTTTTTGAGATATGCGGTACTGTATGTATGAAAATATCCGATGGCTATTCTAACATCCCGGCATCTCTGATGATATTCGTGTTCTATGGCATAAGTTTCAGTATTTTCCCATTCGCCTTGAAGAACATCGATGTAAGCCTTGCTTATGCCATCTGGTCCGGGGTGGGGACAGCATCCATGACCTTGATAGGGATATATTATTTCAAAGAGCCCGCAACAGCCATAAAGATGGTTTCCATATTCATTGTCATGGTCGGTGTTCTGGGATTAAATCTCAGTGATAAGCTGGCATGATACACTAGGAATCTACTTATGACCATTTTCATATGTTGATCATGCCAGAGGGATATTATTCTGGAAAGCAGTGACCTGTAGCAACAGCTAAATAATTTCTACTCCCACTTACTATATAATAAATAATTGGGGGTAATCTATTGGTATCTGTAATCTCGGTCCTTGCTGACCTATCACTTACTCTTCAAGTGATAGCTTTTGTAATGCTTCTGTATGCGATCAATCTTAAAAAAGTGGGTCTCGCAGAGCATGGGAGAGCGTCTTCCCTTGCGGTATATGTTATGGTCCCTACGGTATTGTATATGTTCTATTCTATCAGTCTGGGCTTTAGGCTGCCCGAATATGGAATACTACTTGGTCTGCACCGGCTTCTCGGCTCAATAGTTCTGATCTTCATAATTCTTTTTGTGACCAACAGATGGAGGTTCAAAAAGAAGATCCATATGGATATTGTGGCGGTATGCTGGACTTTGACCTTGATAATGGGAATTGGTGTCTATTTGATATCTCATAATATCTTATGATATCACTTTTCTTTTTTGTTATCTGATCTTCCCATATCACACTCTCAACTGTTCTTGATCTCCAATCCTTTACCTATGGCTTCATTAAAGGCTTTTGTACAACATTTACCGAGTGGATTCTTGACCTTACATTGTGACCTTACTTCACCTTTGATGGCTGTCATAACATCTTTCATGTTATCGGTACCTGTGTTAACAACAGTTTCAATGACCTGTTCTTCAGTGATCTCATTGCAATAGCACGCATATTTCGGATCAGCACCCTTTTTGAACCAGAGAGGTACTTTCAGATCATTGGTTTTGAATTTCGCTCCTGTTTCTGTGAAATATGCAACATCGCAGTCTTCGTTCATACAGAGCAGATAATTTTCATCAATAACATCTTCTATTTTCTCTTTTTTTATAAGATGCTTTACAGTGATCGATCCGACCTGTTCTCCTTGATCATCGCATATTGGGCATATGGTCTTCTCCTCATAGGTCTCTGTGTTCTCAGTCAGACAACAATTGCTGTTGCTCGGATCGCAGCAACAGGCCTCATCCTTCGAGTTCCTGTCACAACAAGAACTTTGGTTCAATATCTTATTATTCATTTTTAAGACTCCTCACAACATATTATCTATTCAAATCCGTAATTTTAGGATTTGTTCTTTTGTTTTGCTGTTTTTTTCTTCTCAGGGATCCTTAATAGATCGGGCTTTTTGCAATCCCTAAATAAGTGTAAATTTATGTACATATCAAATTTTTAGTGTTTCTATGGGTCCTTTGAAAGTATTCTACGAAATACTTATAAATGATTAATCATTATGTATATGTGCAATCATTAATCGTGACAAATTGCGTTACACCAATAAGGAGGAATACATATATGGACACATATTACACAGGTTCTATGATGGAAGAAGAAGAGAAGCTCTTTGAATGGAGAACCAGCGGCTTAAACATTGATGGCAACGGAGTATTCTTTGCTACATTGGCCGGGTCCATTGCACTTATGGTCCTCATGAGGTTTTCATCTTATAGCAGCCTCTTTTGAATAGGGGGATGCCGGAATTACCGGCAAACTCCCTTATTTGTCTTGTTTTTCATTATTTTCCTTTCTTTTTTGCATCATCGCTTGAACTGGAGTTTCTGGAAATACTTTTGATGATAGTCTTCTGCAGGGTAGAATTCAGATGCTTCTACTATCTCTGTCTCAATGCTACTATCATACTTTCCTGAACTTTCCTGAACTTTCCTGCTGCTCCTTGGATCTGAGGGCAGCTTCCCTTTGAGCATCGTTATGGTAAAATATAGCTGATCTGTATTGTGAACCATGATCGGGTCCCTGCCTGTCTTTTGTCGTAGGGTCGTGTGTGCTCCAGAATATCTCTAAAAGTTCCTCGTATTTGATGATAGATTCATCAAAAACGATATCTACGGATTCAGCGTGCCCGGTCTGCCCCGTGGAAACATCATTATAACTTGGTTCTTTCAATGTGCCACCGGTGTATCCTACTTTTGTTGAGATCACGCCTTCGACTTTGCTGAATGCAGCTTCAACGCCCCAAAAACATCCTGCTGCAAATGTTGCTCTTTCCATTTTCGAATCCCCTCACTGATTGTTCTTTTGTTCCTCTTTCTTCTCTGAGCCTTCTGTAAAGCCCAATGATGCCGAATTTATACAATATCTTTTTCCGGTAGGTTGAGGTCCATCATCGAAAACATGTCCAAGATGGCTTCCACAGCGTGAACATTGGATCTCGATCCTTTTCATAAAATAGCTATCATCGAGAACTAGTTCCACGCTATCACTGGAGATCACTTCATAGAAACTTGGCCAACCTGAGCTGGAATCAAATTTATTCTTTGAACTGAAGATCTCCTGGCCACAAGCTCCACAGCTGTATACGCCGGGTTTATCGTTGCGTAACAGCTCGCCTGTAAATGGTATTTCGGTATTCTTTTCCCTGAGAATGGCATACTGTTCAGGTGTCAGTAATTTTTTCCATTCTTCTTCAGAACGGTTAATTTTTTGTTTCAATCCCACAACCTCCTTACAAAAGCTCCCATATAAAAGTTATTAATACACACTTAAATAATTTCGGTTGTAACTCTTGGGTTTTATATTAATTTCATTTGAATGACCTATTTCGATCGGTACTTATGTAATACTAATATTTTTATGCAAGCGTAGCCAACGCTATGTGGGGTAGTTTAAATGACCGAATATGCAGAGCTATGCAGTTCAGATGATGTGCCGGATGGGGAAATGCGCAGTTTCGATTCAGGTGACAATAAGATATTGGTAATAAATCTTGGTGGCAAGTTCTATGCCATCGATGCTATCTGTAATCACATGGGTGGTAAACTTGTGGATGGTAAGCTTAAGGATAATATCGTGATCTGTCCTCGTCACAAGTGCGAATATGATGTGACATCGGGTAAGATCAAAAAAAAAGCGGATTTTTTTGTGCAGGCATTTTCCGGCAAATGTAATGACCAGATATCTTATGCTACAAAAGTTGAAGGCGGTAAGGTCTATGTGGTTGTCTGAATCCGTGGCCTTTTATTGAATAATTTCTGATGATGTTGCTTACATTGTTGGATCCCGTTTACTGCAAATATTTAAATAAAGTTCTCGTAATCCTTAACATATGAGCCTTGTTCTAGCCGCAGTATTCCTTGCTTTTGTTCTATGTGTACTTAGTATCTTCCTAGCTAATGTTGTAAAGAAACGAGTAGCTGACACAGCAAATGGTGGCATGTATCCGAAAGGCTATTGGTTTGGCATGGGTATAGCTTTTGGTCTTTTGCTGGGTATGCCTCTTGGTATTGCCATCGGAATTGCTTTAGGGAATGTCTCTATAGGCATTGCTATTGGTCCGGCACTTGGAATAGGCTTTGGTACTGTGATAGGTTACGTGCTTGAGAAAAAACATGTAAAGAACATTCGTCCACTGACAGAAGACGAAGCGAGATTACAGAGGGTGTTCATTGTATTCACCATCAGTGTTCTTATTCTGGGTGTAACTGTACTTTTCAGTCTCGTTTATCTTTATGGTCTGATCTAATTGTATATTCTTGAATGACTAAATATCTATATTAGTTCTGCATTAATAATTGGTTATGGAAGTTATGGACATTGTCCCTTCGTGGATCTCATGGGATATTGCTACTATATTATTCGTTTTTTTGATAGTCATATTAACTTTCGTTTCAGCAAAAATGGTAGATAGGCTCTTAAAAGCATATTTTCATTTTGCCAGTAAAAAGATGAAGATAGATGAAACGACCTATGGGCTTGTCAGGCGTATTGTAGTGGGACTTGTGTATTTCTTTGGCATTGTTGTTATCGTCTTCTCCATCCCCGGACTTCGAGATATTTCCATAGCCCTTTTTGCGGGCGCTGGATTTGCGGGTATTGTAGTTGGTATGGCTGCTCAGAACACCCTCTCGAACATCATTGCAGGTATCGCACTTGCGACTTTCAGACCTTTCCGTGTGGGTGACCTGTTGACAATTCATGATGAATATGGGAGGGTCACTGACATAACTCTTGGTTACACTAAGATCAGGACCTGGGATAACAGGCGTTTGAACATCCCCAATCACGTGATCAGTGATGAAGCCATAATCAACTGGTCCATCGATGATCCAACGGTCAACTGGACCGTTGATATTGGTATTAGTTATGATTCCAATATTGATCTTGCAAGAAGTATCATGATCGATGAGGGCCGTAAACACAAAAATGTAATGTCATATGCTGATCTCCAAAAACATAATTCTCATGAAATAAAGGGTAATGAGATCTCTGTTCTTATGACCGAACTGGGAGATTTTGCAGTAAATCTCAGGCTTTATGTATGGGTCCGGGACCGTTCGGTGGGCTTTACTACGGGTTGTGATCTTCGGGAATCCATCAAAAAGAGGTTTGATGCTGAATGTATTGAAATTCCCTTCCCTTACAGGACGATCGTATATAAGAAAGATATTGAACAGTCTCATAAGGAGGACCTTGAAATGTCGCGGGAAGGACCTGCGGCTTAAATATCTTATTCTTTTTTGAATAGCTGGCAGCGTATCATAATATTTTTGTAAGGCATTGGTTGATAAATACTTTATACTACAATTCTGTTCTTTAGTACAATTAGAACAGAGAATGTGCAATTATGATGGGTCGATTTAAACACGATGAGTATATTTTCTACGGTGAACTAAGCAGTGATGGGAATCTTGTGACTTCCCTATCTCACGATGGCGGAACTTTTGAGATGTCCGAGCTTGCTTTGCTTCCACCTGCTAAACCTTCTAAGATAGTCTGCATTGGTCTGAACTATATTGATCATGCTATCGAACTTGACATGGATGTTCCTACCGAGCCTGTCATATTCATGAAGCCACCTTCTTCTGTCATAGGTTCTGGTGATAAGATCGTTTATCCTGCAATGAGCCAGCGTGTGGACTATGAAGCGGAGCTTGCAGTCGTTATTGGGAAGAGGTGCAGGAACATTGATCACGAGGATGCAGGTGATGTTATTGCGGGTTATACATGCTTTAATGATGTGACTGCTCGGGACCTGCAGCAGAAAGATGGGCAGTGGACACGTGCAAAGAGCTTTGATACTTTTGCTCCTCTGGGTCCGTTCATTGTTCCGGAAGAGGACTTCGATCCCAGTGATGTTTCTATTAAATGCAGGGTGAATGGCGAAGTACGACAGGACTCCAGTACTTCGAATCTCATATTTGACATACCGCATCTGATAGAGTTTATATCAGATATAATGACATTAGAGGTAGGTGACGTTATTTCTACCGGTACTCCTCCAGGTGTGGGGGAATTGCTGCGCGGGGATGTTGTTGAAGTCGAGATCGAAGGTATAGGCACTTTAGCGAATGAGGTAATATAATGCTATTTGACCAGATCAACAGAGAACTTGAGCTTACTGAACGACATTTGCTCGTTCTTAAAAAGGTCATTGATAAGGGGCCTATAGGTATATTGAAACTTGCCGAAGAGACAGGGATGCCTACACATAAGGTCAGATATTCTTTGCGTGTCCTTGAACAGGAACATCTCATAAAGCCATCATCTCATGGTGCTACTGCCGGAGATCTTGCAGAAGATTTCATTGGGAAGTTCGAGGATAATATAGGTAATATACTGGAGAAGCTAACACAGATAAGGCAGATCGGGGTTAAGTTCTGATCTATCTTTGTTTTTAATTATAATTTATTATGTTCTATAATTCAGCATGTCCTTGATGAGGTCATGAAAGAAGGACCTGAAGAGTGGCAGGCAAGACTTGAGACGATAGCGCCTGAACTTATTGAGGAGCTGAACACGAAAAAGGAGCCTGATAAAGGGCTTAAGCCTCTGGATGTCAAGGAGGGTGAAAGTGTTGTAATGCGTTTTGCACCGAATCCGAATGGACCACCAACTCTTGGTAGTACCCGTGGTATCGTTGTGAATTCGGAATATGTCAAGAGGTATGGTGGCAAGTTCATCATCAGGTTCGATGACACAGATCCTCAGACCAAGCGTCCTATGCTTGAAGCATATGACTGGTACCTCGAGGATTGCGAGTGGCTTGATGCAAAACCGGATGAGGTGGTCATCGCTTCTGATAATATGGAGGTATATTATGAC
>Ga0255366_10008_pt2 | contig 19182 bp, 14 predicted proteins | sample ANMaggSeSYBR01C4_FD_182086 | JGI IMG/M metagenome (GOLD analysis project Ga0255366, IMG submission 182086) | Sediment cell enrichment communities from methane seep in Santa Monica Basin, California, United Staets - ANME aggregate JGI... | ecosystem: Environmental > Aquatic > Marine > Cold seeps >... | reverse complement strand
TGCCGGAAAGATTTATCGTGTCAACCCTGAAGATGGAACCATATTAAAAACGGTTCAGGCGCCCTCAAGTACCCCAAGAGGATTGACCTGGGATGGAAAATATTTGTGGTGCGTTGATAGCGATTCAGACGAAGTTATTCAGTTCAGCCCTGAAGATGGAACTACCATCAGGTCATTTCGTTCACCGGCTCGTGATCCGAGGGGGATAACATTCGATGGTAAATATTTATGGATTTCCGACCGTATCAAAGATGAAGTTTATATGGTAGATCCCGAAACCGGAAGTGTGGTTTTGATTACAGATGCTCCAGGCGCTTTCACCAGGGATTTGTGTTTTGATGGAAAAAACCTTTGGGCGGTCGATTACCAGGAGGATAAAATTTACAAGCTAAAAGTTAATGATGGTGCAAAGTTCCGATCTTATAATTCACATAAAGCTAAAATTATTCATACACACGAAGTCACAAATTTTGGCCCGGGAATGATCAAGGATATAGATATTCATATTGCTATCCCTACCGACAGGCCAAATCAAGGAATTTTAGAGCCACCGGTATATAAACCAAAATATACAGATTTGGTAACAGATAAATGGGGACAGCAGACTGCCCATTTCCATTTTGAAAATATAAAGCCCGGGGAAAAAGTTGCCGGAGAAATGACAACCATCGCAAAAATTCATGAGGTCAGGTATTTTATCTATCCCGAAAAAGTTGGATCAATGGCAGATATACCTGCTGATATAAAGGATAAATACCTTGAAAACAATGACAAATATCAGTATGATGATCCGGTAATTCAAAATGCTGTAAAAAAAGCGATAGGTGATGAACCCAATCCTTACTGGATTTTTAGAAAAATATTCAACTACTTGATTGATAACATGTATTATGAAATGGTAGGTGGATGGAATACAGCTCCTACAGTTTTAGCAAGAGGAAACGGTTCTTGTTCGGAATATTCATTTGTATATATATCCATGTGCCGGGCAGCCGGTTTGCCTGCACGTTATGTAGGTTCTGTTGTTGTTCGGGGCGATTATGCCAGCCATGATGATGTTTTCCATCGTTGGGTAGAGGTTTATTTACCGAATTATGGTTGGGTTCCTATTGATCCTTCTGGTGGTGACAATGACTGGCCGAGAGATCAAGCTAATTATATCGGGCATTTGGCGCACAGATTCCTTATAACAACTGAAAGTGGCGGAGGTTCTGAAACCATGGGATGGACTTATAACTCTAATGAATTCTGGACAACAGAGTCCAAAACATATGTTGTTTCTGATCACTTTGCTGAATGGGAACCTGTGGAATAAATTCGAAATCCTGATTAAAAAATCTCTGTTAACTTTGGCCACAAATAAATTGTGATGAATTTTATACTGGCCATACTTCTAATATTTTTTATTTCCCTGACCAGCATCATCCCTTTTTTCTTATTGTACCTGTTTTCAGATTTGATGTATATTTTTCTTTACCGAATTTTCGGATATCGCAATAAAGTGATATATGATAACTTGTCCCTCTCTTTTCCTGAAATAGAAAAAAAGGAATTAAAACGACTTATAGGACTGTCCTATAAAAATCTGACCGATATTATAGTAGAAGGAATAAAAGGTTTTACAATGACGCGAAGTCAAATCAGGAGACGACACAAAGTCCTTAATCCCGAAATTGCTGAACCATTTTACAAAGCAGGTAAAAGTGTTATTGCATTACCTACACATTATGGCAACTGGGAGTGGGGCGCACTTTCACCTGGATTATTTTTTCAGGATTTTAATATTGTTGGATTTTATAAACCGTTGAGTAATCATTTTGTGGATAGATTTATGAGGAAAAACCGATCGCGAACCGGAATTACACTTGCTTCTATTCATGAAACTTCCAAAACATTTGAACAACTGAAAGACAAACCCACCGTATATATTATGGCAGCTGACCAAAGTCCATCGAATGCAAATAAATCCTATTGGGTTGATTTTCTGGGACGCAAAACGGCTTTTCTTCAAGGTCCGGAAAATTACGCGCGCAAATATGATATTCCGCTTGTTTATACCAAAATTCAACGGGTTAAACGAGGCTATTATGAATTAACACTTTCAATTCTGGCAGATAATCCGAAAGAACTGGAAGAGGGTGAGATTACGAGAAGGTACGCTAAGATGCTTGAAGCCCAAATATTAAAAAAACCTGAAAATTGGCTATGGTCACACAAACGATGGAAATTAAACCATTAATACATTTTCTCGATCAGGTCTTTATATTTTTCCATAATGACCTTTCTCCTGAATTTTAAAGTACTTGTCATAGCATTATTTTCAATAGAAAATGGCTCATGGAGTAAGGTGAATTTTACAACCCTTTCAAAGGAAGCTAATTCATCCTGAAGTTTATCAATCCGTTGTTGAATAAACTCCTGTATCTCTTTCAACGATAAGAGGTGGGCATCAGACGTATGTTTCAATCCTATCATTTTCGCATGTGCCTTCAGGTTGTCAAGCACTGGAACAATAAGGGCGGTAACGTATTTACGGTTATCACCAATGGAAATAACCTGTTCAACAAATGGGTCCTTTCCGAGTAAAAGTTCGATTTTTTGTGGCGACACATATTTTCCTACTGAGGTTTTAAACAGATCTTTGATCCTGTCGGTCATTACCAGGTTCCCTAAATCTGAAATATTCCCCTCATCACCTGAATAATACCAACCATCAATCAGAATTTTACTCGTTTCATCAGGTTTATTATAATAGCCTTTAAAGATTGTTTTTCCTTTAACTAGAATTTCTCCTTTATCACTGATTTTTACTTCTATCCCAGGCATAATACTTCCTACGGAACCGAATTCATAAACATCCGATTTAAAACAGGAAACTGTGGCTGTGGTTTCGGTAGCTCCGTACCCATGATTGACAAATAAACCGGTTGCGTGGAAAAATTTCAATAACTCAGGCCGGATAGCGGCACCGGAACAAGGGATCATTCGGATATTTCCACCAAAAATAGAACGTAATTTTTTCAAGACCAGTTTATCAGCTACTGAGTTCTTTAACTTCAATAAGGCCGGTATATTTTTCTGCTTACTTTTCAGGTTTGAACATTGATGCCCAATACCAATTGACCAATTGAAAATTTTCTTTTTAAAGGATGGCCATTTCTCATATTCGGCCATGATACCTTCATGTGTTTTTTCAAAAAAACGCGGAACAGTGCACATCAATGTGGGCTTTGCATTAGGAAGTTCATTGATCACTTCTCTCGGATTCTCCAGGAAAAAATTAATTGCACCTCTGTAAAGGACATAAAAAGACCAGGTTCTTTCGAAAACATGGCTCAATGGCAAGAAACACATTGAAACATCTTCTTCCGTTATATCAATCCGTTCATCATGGATAGAAAATGCAAACATGAAATTATCATGATCCAGCATCACACCCTTAGGCTCGCCGGTTGTTCCGGATGTATATAAAATAGTAGCTAAATCATCCGATTGCGCTTCATCATAAAATTCAGTCAAACGTTTTTCTAAATCCTTATTATTACCTGAATTAATAAAAGATTCCCAGTTAATACAAGAATCATCATCAGGACTGATATTCATATCAAATGATACTATTATTTTCAAGCTGTCCGTGTGGTCAAGTACCCATTTGGCTTTTTCAAGTTGTTCATGGTCACCAACAAACATTAATTCCATTTTTGTTTCATCCACAATATATTTTACCTGTTCTTTGGTTGCTGTGCCAAAAAACGGTACTACCACACCGCGTATGGCGAGGATCCCGTAATCAGAAATAGACCATTCAATACAATTATTACTAAATATACCGATATTTGATTTATAGCCAAATCCCAGGGCGATAAGGGCTTTGGAAACCTGATGGATTGATGATATCAGTTCATCCCAATTAAAAGATTTATATTGGTTATCCGATTTGTCCTTGAATCTATAAACTTCGCGCGTTCCATATTTTTCAGCACGGTCATTTACCATATGGGCAATGTGTTGTTTCATTGATGAGGTTTTAGTAATTACTTTATGAGATTGAAATTAGTAATCTTTGCGTTTATCAGTCTATTGATTATACAATAAGGAAAGCCTGTATCTATTAAATTTACAGATAGAAAAAACGTTCCTGCTTTGAAACAGCTAAAATACAGAAAATTAAAAAATATCACCAAATAAACTTTTTGAAACCTAACCAAGATTGATTTCAATTATTTCAATGTTTTCAAGATTATGATTTCCAAGTCCAAGTTCTTCTGATAAGGATAAATGGACAGCATTTGATTCGATTGACTCAAGTCCCTCTTTCTGTCTTTTTTCTTCAAGTATTTGAAACATTACAGTATCCACAGCAACGGGATCAATTCCAAAGATCAATCCTCCAAATGGCCAGATTTTATCTCTGTTCCATCTTGGGCCTCCATCAAAAACACCCAATAACGCATCGGCAATGATCAGTTTTTGCTTATCGCGAATTGGAGAAATGGCATTGATCTCGGGAATTCCCGGATTAGTAGCGTTGTTAGGATGAAACTCACGAGGGTTGTCGATGGAACCGTAATGATTCTTTAAACTTGCTGAAATACCTGCAATTCCATGTGTTTTCAAAACGGGTATATTGATATATGAAGTTGATAAATCAGTGATGTAACTATGTACTCTTGTTGACAAAGCTCCCACTGGAAATGATTCAGGATTAAATCCTTCATTTGCTCCCTTCCGAAATTCACGTGTTCCCATAATCCTTAAACTTCCCTCCTCCCGTTGAATAGCATATCCGCCATTAACCAACTCTTCGTCACTTCGTTCCCAGATCAGTAAGTTTTTTTCAGGAATATTGATTTCTCTTAAACCTTCTAGAATAGCATCGCTAACCCCCATAAAATGTTGCATTAAATCTGTGCCCATCAAATTCGTTAAACCGAGGGTGTTCACTTTCAGACTCACCAACTCATCAGAAGTAAAGAACTGCGACCAGGCATCAATAACAGTATTTTTTCCTGTTAATTCAGTCATTCCTTTATTGATCATTTCCTGGATCAATGGTTGATTGATTACACCTTCAGCATTGATGACCTTACTGTGTTTAACCAAAATAACTTTACTTTTTGCACCACTCATTGGAAAGGGAACTGTAGCAAAGACAGGTGACAGTTTATTTGCCAATGTAATTCCTAAAGAACCAGCGGCAATTTGTTTTAGAAATTTACGACGTGAACGGGATTTTTTAATACTCATAAAATTTAGGTTGATTGATTGAGGCATCTAATTTACAAAGAAATCTTTATATATTTATAGATTTCTACTAACTTTGCAGCCGAACTTAGTTCGAGGTTCGAGGTTCTGAGTTCAATAGTCTAAAATCTAATGTCTAAAATCTCCCGAAGGGATGCCCGCCTGAACGTATTCGGGCAGGCCTTCGGCATAATATCTGTTTTCCTATGGTTTTCGATCTTGAAATGATAAAGGGTGTTTATACCCGAATGGCTGAAAGAATAGAGGCAGCTAGAAAAGTGGTAAATCGGCCACTGACATTAACTGAAAAAATATTATATGCACATCTTGATGAGGGATTGGCTGGCAAAGCTTATAAAAAAGGTGTATCCTATGTTGACTTTAATCCTGATCGTGTAGCCATGCAGGATGCCACTGCACAAATGGCCTTATTGCAGTTTATGCAGGCAGGAAAAGAAAAAGTGGCTGTACCTTCAACCGTACATTGTGATCACCTGATCCAGGCAAAAGTAGGCGCAAAAGAAGATTTGGAAACAGCTGTTATTACCAACAGAGAGGTTTATGATTTTTTAGCTTCGGTCTCCAATAAATATGGTATTGGTTTCTGGAAACCAGGCGCAGGAATTATTCACCAGGTAGTTTTGGAGAATTATGCATTTCCCGGAGGAATGATGATCGGGACCGATTCGCATACTGTAAATGCCGGAGGACTGGGAATGATAGCTATTGGCGTAGGTGGCGCTGATGCCGTTGATGTAATGGCTGGTATGCCCTGGGAGTTAAAATTTCCAAAATTGATAGGAGTTAAATTAACCGGAAAGCTGAGTGGATGGACATCTGCAAAAGATGTTATTTTAAAAGTTGCCGGAATTCTTACTGTTAAAGGTGGAACCGGTGCTATTGTAGAGTATTTTGGAGAAGGTGCACAGAATATTAGTTGTACGGGTAAAGGAACGATCTGCAATATGGGAGCGGAAATCGGGGCTACAACTTCAATTTTTGGATATGACGAAAAGATGGCTGAATATCTCAGGGGTACAGGTAGAGCTGAAATTGCCAATGAAGCTGACAAGATCAAAGATCATTTGAATGGTGATCCGGAGGTTTATGCAAATCCCGAAAAGTATTTCGATCAGGTTATTGAGATCAATTTATCTGAATTGGAACCACATATTAATGGTCCGTTTTCCCCTGATCTTGCCACTCCTGTTTCAAAATTTGCTGAAGCAGTAAAGGAAAATGGCTGGCCACAAAAACTGGAAGTCGGTTTGATCGGATCATGTACTAATAGTTCTTATGAAGATATATCACGAGCAGCATCATTAGCTCAACAAGCTATAGATAAAAACCTGGAAGTAAAATCGGAATATACAGTTACACCCGGTTCGGAACAAGTTCGCTATACAGTTGAGCGAGATGGATTTTTAAACGTATTTGAAAAAATTGGAGGAGTAGTACTTGCCAATGCATGTGGTCCTTGTATCGGTCAATGGGCCCGGCACAATGCTGATAAAGGAGAAAAAAACTCCATCATGACTTCTTTCAACCGGAATTTTGCCAAACGTGCTGATGGAAATCCCAACACTCATGCCTTTGTAGCTTCACCGGATATGGTAACGGCATTTGCTATCGCCGGTGATTTAACCTTTAATCCTATGAGAGATCATCTTATTAACAAAGATGGAGAGAAGGTCAAATTGGATGAGCCGATGGGAATTGAGTTACCAATAAAAGGTTTTGATGTTGAAGATTCCGGTTATCAGGCACCCGCTGAAGACGGAAGTTCGGTTGAGGTTTCGGTAGACTCCAGTTCAGAAAGGCTGCAAATCCTAACACCATTTAAAGCTTGGGATGGTGAGGATTATAAAGGATTAAAATTGCTGATAAAAGCAAAAGGTAAGTGTACTACAGATCATATTTCAATGGCTGGTCCATGGCTTCGATTCAGGGGACATCTGGATAATATTTCCAACAATATGTTAATTGGAGCAGTAAACTTTTACAATGAAGAAACCAATAAAGTTAAAAACCAGGTTTCCGAAGAATATGCTCCTGTCCCTGATACAGCAAGGGCTTATAAAGCAGCCGGCTTTGGTTCAATTGTAATCGGTGATGAAAATTATGGTGAAGGTTCATCAAGGGAACATGCTGCCATGGAACCACGTAATCTGGGTGTAAAAGTTGTGTTAGTAAGGTCGTTTGCCCGTATCCATGAAACCAACCTGAAAAAGCAGGGAATGTTGGGACTTACATTTGTCAATAAAGAAGACTATGATAAGGTGAGGGAGGATGATAATATTGATATACTTGGGTTAAAATCATTTGCTCCGGGAAAACAGCTAACTGTAGTGCTTAACCATGCTGACGGTATGCAAGAAGAATTTCCTGTAAACCACACCTATAATGAAAACCAGATTGAATGGTTCAAAGCGGGGAGTGCGTTGAATTTGATAAAAAGGCAGAATAAGTAAGACATACCAAGTCGAAGCAGGCATTAGGGAAAGCGACTTGGTCTGTCGCAAAGAGTGAGCACCACCAACCCCGACAAGGCAAGTCTCCAAACGCAAGACATACCAAGTCGAAGCTAGCCATTAAGGTAAGAGACTTGGTCTGTCGTATAGAGTGAACACGATCACCACCGACAAGGCAAGACTCCTGCACACAGGCTTTCTTCGACTTGCCGTGTCTCCAACCCAAAAACACACCAAGTCGAAGCAGACCATAAAGGAGGAGACTTGGTTTGTTGAAATTGATAAATGGATTTTATTGCTCAAATTACTCTCAGATTTAGTTATTTTTGTACTCAACCAATATGAATCCCAAAAAAGTCAATAAAACTGAAACCCTATCATTTGGAAAATATTACCATATCTATAACCATGCTGTAGGTGATGAAAAACTTTTTAAGACCCCTAAAGATTATTTCTATTTTCTGGAAAAATTAAAGCAGTATATACTTCCGGTAGCTAATGTGTATGCTTACAGTTTACTGCCTAACCACTTTCATTTGCTGATCAAAACATTAGAACAGCCACTTACAACTAATTCCGATGAGAAATCTAAATTATTAGTCACAGAAGAAAAATTTCACCTTGCTTTCAAGAATCTCTTCATCAGTTATTCCAAATCATTCAACAAAGTTCATAGAAGGATGGGAAGGTTGTTTATTCAACCATACAAAAGGATACTCGTTGAAAAAGAAAGCTATCTTTTAAGTCTGATCTGTTATATTCACAGAAATCCAATTCATCATGGATATGTTGATAATTACAAACAATGGGGTTATTCATCATTTAATTTATTTCTTAATAGTGAGCCAACATTTATTCAGAAAGATGAAGTTTTGGAATATTTCGGAGGAATAGAAAATTTTATCACCTTTCACGAAGAGAATAAAACTATTCAGGGATCAAAAAAATATTTTATTGAATAGGCCTTTTTCGACAAGGCAAGTCCACTACACGCTAGCTATCTACGACTTGCTATGTCACCCGTGTCATCGGCTGCAAGACACACCAAGTCGAGGCAGGCATTTGGGGTTGGCGATTTGGTTTGTCGAAATGAAAATGCTAAGAGAATTTGGCTTATCAGTCGAGTTGAGTGCCCTTCCCCGACAAGGTAAGTCCCCTGCACACAGACTATCTACGACTTGCCATGTCACCGTGTCACCGGCTGAAAGACACACCAAGTCGAGGCAGGCATTTGGGGTTGGCGACTTGGTTTGTCGAAATGAAAATGCTAAGAGAATTGGCTTATCCGTTTAGTTGAGTGCCCTTCCCCGACAAGGCAAGTCTCCTCCACCGGGGCTTACTTCGACTTGCCGTGTCTCCTTGGTTTAGGTTTTCTGCTTCTTCTTCTTAGCCGCCGGAAATAACACATTATTTAATATAAGCCTGTAACCAGGTGAGTTGGGAAACAAGTTGAGGTCCGTTGGTGGATCTCCTACAAAATGCTGGTAATCTTCCGGATCATGGCCGGCCAGGAAGGTCCACATTCCTTTACCAAACTCACCATGAATATAACGTGCTTCATCCAGGGCTTTGCTTTCACCCATGACCAAAACATTAGGTTTTACATGTTGTTTCCTAAAAGCTGTTGTTTGTCCCATAAATCCTTTGATCAGTTGTGTGTGATTCTGGCAAAGCATGGTTGGAACAGGATCCCATTTAGCCGAAAACTCGAACAAAGAAAAGTAATCGTTTTGAGGATTGATCCTCCTTTGCTGGGGATTAATATCAATGGATGAAATTTCATATTCGTAAGGATTGACGCTTAATGTAAAGTCCCTGAAAGCAAAACATTTTGAATAGTCAAGCTTCTGCTGTGCATCCGTATCCATCGGATCGCCATCGAACATATAATCGCAAATATCAAGACCTTCGGCAGCAAGAGCAACATCATAACTATCCGGAGCAGAACACATGGAGAAAAGATAACCTCCGCCAACTGTAAAATCCCTGATCTTTTTAGCCACAGCCAGTTTGCACTGCGAAACTTTACTGAAGCCCAGTTTATGAGCAACTTCTTCATTTACCCTCACATCTTCTTTGTACCAATCTGCATTGCGGTAACGCGCCCAGAACTTTCCAAACTGTCCCGTAAAATCCTCGTGATGAAGGTGCAGCCAATCATACAAAGGAAGTACTCCCTCCATGACCTCTTCATCATAAACCACATCATAAGGAATTTCAGCATAGGCTAAAACCAAAGTTACTGCATCATCCCAGGGTTGCTTATTCTTTGGGGAATATACGGCCATTTTGGGTGGTTTATGCAGCTTAACTGCATCCATGTTGGCTTCGGGATCAGAAATTTCAATTAATATGGCTGTTGATTGTACATCGGCAATGATCTGGTAACTTACCCCACGGATAACACATTCCTGCTCGATCAGGTCGTGGTATTTACACATAAAACTTCCGCCTTTATAATTGAGGAGCCAGTCAACCTCAACTTCCTGCTGCAAAACCCAATAGGCAATACCATAAGCCTTGAGATGATTTTTTTGTGTTTCATCCATGGGAATGAGTAAATAAGCAGCACGTATATTAGTGAGGAATAATATTAAAATTGACAGAAGTACTATTTTCTTCATTTATTGAATTTTGAAATAAACGCATATTAAGGATGCATATTATGATACATCAGACTAATCCTTTAAATTTTAAAAAGAAGATTAAATCGCTTACAAAATTAACAATCCGAAATTAAAAAGGTTGATCCTCTTCTTCAAGATCGTTCATCCGTGAAGGGACGGTATATGAATTTTCTTGCGGATAGTCATATTCTGATGGGATGTCAGACGGAATATCATAAGCGCCGCCTTCATAATCCAGGAATTTCGCGAATTTATCAACAAACTGTAATTTAACATCTGCCAGCGCTCCATTCCTGTGTTTAGCAATGATCAGTTCTGCCATTCCTTTGGTTGGATTTCCATCTTCATCCTGATCTATCTTATAATATTCAGGTCTGTAAATAAATGAAACAAGGTCGGCATCCTGTTCAATGGCGCCCGATTCACGAAGATCGGAAAGGATAGGCCGTTTTGAACCTCCCCGTGTTTCAACCGACCTGTTGAGCTGCGATATGGTAATGATGGGCACATTTAATTCCTTGGCCAATGCCTTCAATGACCTGGAAATTGCACTGATCTCCTGTTCCCTGTTACCTTTGTTATCCCCACCTGTCGACATTAACTGAATGTAATCAACAACTATCATTTGAATATTATGCTGGGCTTTTAACCTCCGGCATTTTGCACGTAATTCAAAAATAGAAAGGGCTGGCGTATCATCAATATATAAAGGAGCATCAACCAGCTTACCAATCTTGGCATTTAGCTGTTCCCATTCATAATTCTCCAGGGTTCCTTTCTTTAATTTATCTGCTGATAATTGTGTTTCACTTGAGATCAACCGGGTTACAAGCTGAATAGAGGACATCTCGAGTGAGAAAAACGCAACCGGTATATTAAAATCAACGGCAATATTTCTGGCCATGGAAAGCACAAATGCTGTTTTTCCCATTCCAGGCCGGGCAGCCAATATGATCAAATCTGATTTTTGCCAACCAGCCGTTATCCTGTCTAAATCAGTAAATCCTGATGGAATCCCTCTCAAATTTCCTTCATGGTCGCGGGCAGATTGAATGTCTTTAATGGCTTCTCCAACCAGTGTCTGCATGCTGTCATAATCTCTTCTAAAGTTATTTTCACTAACGGCAAAAAGGTTTTGTTCGGCCTTATCCAGCAAATCAAAAACATCTGTCGTGTCTTCAAAAGCTTCTTTGATTATTTCAGATGAAATTTTGATCAATTCACGCTGTATAAATTTTTGAGAAATGATCCTAGCATGATATTCGATATTTGCAGTTGAGGCTACCCTGTTTGTTAGTTCTGTGATCTTATAAGCGCCACCAATCAATTCCAGTTCACCGCTAGACTTTAACTCATTGGTTACGGTCAAAATATCAATGGGCTCCGATTTAGCAAATAGCTTATGGATGGCCTTATAAATTATCTGGTGAGCCTCTTTGTAGAAAACTTCAGGATTTAAAATATCTATGACCGCTGTCAATGCATTTTGTTCAAGCATTAATGCCCCTAAAACAGCTTCTTCCAGATCAATAGCCTGTGGAGGAATCTTTCCATGTTCAGAAAATGCCTGAGCCAGGACGTTTTTTTGAATACGTTTTTTCGCTCTTTCCTGTATTTCAGGGGTTTGACCGGTCTTCTTTTCTTGCTCGTTCATGACTCAAATGTACTACATACAATTCAAGTGGAATCCTTTATTCCGAATTATATTTTTCAACACAGTTATCCATAGCTTATCAACAATTTGTGTTTTCTTCAATTATTAAACCCTGCAAATCATATATTTATTATTATTGTAAATTTATAGTTATTCACAAAAACTAACTGACATATATGAAGATCATTTGCATAGGAAGAAATTATGTTGATCATGCGAAGGAGTTAAACAATCCATTACCGAAAGCGCCTGTATTTTTCTTAAAACCGGATACTTCCCTGCTTATTAGAAATCGACCTTTTTATTATCCTGAATTTTCAAAGGAGATCCATTATGAAACTGAATTGGTAATCAAGATAAACAGAAACGGGAAACACATTCAAGAAAAATTTTCAAGTAAATATTTCAACGAGATAGGTTTGGGTATTGACTTTACCGCCCGCGATCTTCAAACTAATTGCAAACAAAAAGGACTGCCATGGGAGATTGCAAAAGGTTTTGATAATGCTGCACCCTTGAGTAAGATTATTTCAATGGATGAACTTTCAGATACTGATAACATTAAATTCCACCTTGAAATAAATGGAAAAAGAGTACAAGAAGGGAATTCAGCTGATATGATCTTTTCTGTTAATAAAATTATTTCCTATGTTTCGCAATTTATCACATTAAAAATGGGTGACCTGATATTTACAGGTACTCCTGCCGGTGTAGGACCAATAAAGATAGGTGATCACCTGGTTGGCTATCTGGAAGATAAAAAGATGCTTAATTTTGTGATAAAGTAATCCTTTAAATAGCGTCTCAAATTAAAAACACAAAAAATTACCAGTCGCTATCTGAATTCATAGCTGACTTTAAATCAATAATTAATGCCCCAATATTAAACTTAAATTCCGGAAATGCCAGGTTCTTCTCTTTACGACGCGTTTCTGATTCAAAAAAATCTTCAATGGTAAAAACCTTAACATCCAAATTACTATAATTACGAGAATTTCTATGCGAGCTAGGTCTTCCAGGACCCCCTGGTCCAGCATTAGGGTCTATAAACTCCTTTAAAGTAAAATCAGTAAATTCATATTGGTACTTTCCCTCTTTTGTCCTGATCCTGAAATTGAAAACTATATAGAATCTGTCAGATTTATCCGACCTATAGTGAACATGAAAAAAACCATCAGTATAAATTTTGCTGGATTCATCATCCAGTACAATTGGATCTTCAAAAAACAAATATTCTTTGTCCTTTAAAACAACCACAGGATCATCATAATTCTGCAGTAATATCCATTCTTTTGCTCTTGAATAAAGGGTTTCCTGGTCAGTTGTACCCATATCAACTATTTCTGAATAGGCTACTTTGTTGGTTTCTTCGTCAACCGGAAGTCCCCACAATTCCTGGGCACTTAGGTTGGAAAGGAATAACATTACAAAGATGAATGATAATACTCTTGTTTTCATAATATAGTGTTTACGTTGAGAATTACAAACCTCTAATTTACAAATTTTTATTGTGTAACAAGGAAAATTTCACAAGATTGAAAATCAATCTCCCATTTACCACCTTTTATATTTTCCCACTTATACTTTTCACCCTTTTCATTCCACCATTCCTGAAAATTACCATTTATTTGAGTCATATCATTTAAGATACGGTCGTACAAAGTATCACCTTCTTTTCTTTCTAATTCAATGGATCTGAACAATTCAATCAAACCATTTTTACGCTCGTAGAGGTATTTGATTTCTTTCATTTCTTCAACCGTAACTTTTCCTATTTTCTTTCTCATTTAGTTTTACTATTTAATAATTTCAATATTTTATCCTGTTGACCTAAAATTTCCAACAATAACTCCCTGTCACTACTTTGCTCATATTTTTTATACTGATCATGACTTACTTTCTTTGTGAAATTTTGTTTTTTCCCCGGTGTTTTCTTAGCCAGTTCAAAAGGGTCGAGATAATCAATTTCAGGAATAGGCTCCTGGTCATGAAATACTTCAAGCCGGGTGTTCAATTCATCCAGCAATAACTTTGAAGTATTTCTCTCTAAATGCGAAACAACACATTGTTCATGTGAAGGCGTATTTATTTCTAAGGTGGTTTTTTGATTGAGATAAATACATCGTTTACAATGGTAAGCATCGCAAATACGACAGATAGGTGCATGCTCAAGATCAAGCAGTTGTTGATTCTTTATATTAATTCCTGAATTCAGATCCCCAACTGAATTGTTCACATCATCAAAATAAAAGCCCGGACACAAATAAAATTTACCATTGGGTGCAACAGTGAGGTGAGTAAGGCCGGCATTACAATTGTTCATCTCAGATAGCATCATTCGATCTGAAATAAAACTTAATTCAACCGAGTGCCCGGAAAGATATCTATCTTCAACAATATCATAAATTAGGTCCAATTGCCTTTTATATTCTTCCAGGTCATTGGTGTCATATTTATTAATATCAAGAAGGTTTAAATTCAAACGTCTGCATTTATTGATCAATAATTCAATATATGCTGATAATTCAGGCAAATTCGATTTGGGGAATCGAAGTATAATATTCTGCTTAAAATTGTCCTCCAGGGTTTTTGCAAATTCCAATTCACTCTCATTTATTACCAAAACCACTTCTTCATCAGAAAAGTGATCAAAAGCCCGTGCAGGTAAAATTTTAACGTGCTGACTCTTTGCAATCAATTTCTGGTATTTATCGGGTAAGGGATCAATACCAAAAAGGTAATTGATCATGAGTGAATTTTTTAAAGCGTAATTCACAACTCTGTTTAATGTATTATATGGAATTGGTTTACTACTATTATTTTTTGAAAAAGCAGGATTGGTATAATAACAAAAAGAGGTAGAAGCCTGATCCAGTAATACGATCAAATAATTCAGCATATTTTAATTTTTAACAAATTTCAGCGCCCTTATATTGGGCCACCTTCCAGTTTTTGTTTTTCTTGTCTAATTTTTCAAAAAAGTATTTGTTGGCCTTTACGCGGGCTTTATGCATTTTACAATTAAATAATCCCCGCTGGTAAATAGTTTCAGTATCAGCAGCATCATAATTCTCAGCAACACACCAATAACAACCAGAAGCCACATTGCAGTCGATACATTCATCAGAACTTTGTGTACACCTGTCAAGTGTAAGAAATGGTCGTAACCGGTTTTGATCAATTCCCGTATGGATATTCCCAATTATTCGGGCATCCTTATTTTTTAAAGAATGATTTACAAATCGGGTACATGGATAAAAATTTCCGTCTTTATCCACTGAAAGCATTATTCCCGACCCACACCAATTTTGGTTATCGGTTACAGGATCCATCGGCAATCCGGCAGTTTTTGCGAAAAAAGAACAAAAATACTCATCCTGCATATCATTTTCCAGGATATAATCTGCCAGTGCAAAGAGCTGTTCCTCGAATATTTTATCATCTCCCTCCTTCCAAACATCCTCAAAAACTAAATTGGCCATAATATTTTTAATCCCGAGCGACCATAAATGCAACATGCTTTCTTTGATCATTGGAAGATCATCCGATGCGAAAGTAGCCTTGGTTGAAGCATTGGGAAACTGTTTGAGCCACAAAGGAATATTTTTCACAACCAGGTCATAAGATCCTTTACCGTTTGGGAATATTCTTTGCTGGTCGTGTTTTTCCTTAGTACCGTCAATGGTAATTCCAATTTCGATATGTGTTCTATTCTTCTCAATAAATTTTTGGACCCTGTCATCATCGTAAAGCAAACCATTTGTTGTAAAGCTAAGCCTGTAGCTATTAAACCAATGATGGTCATCTTCGTACATTCGCAATTTAGCGTATTCACAAATTCTATCAATCAGATCAATTTGAAGCAATGGCTCACCACCTATAAACTCCCAAATAACAGTTTCCTCAGTAAAAATATCCTTATTGGCCAAGAGGTAATCAATGGTTTTTTTTGCAATTTCAAAGTCCATTACATGCTGCTCTTTCTTCTCAACAAAATAGCAATACTTACAGCGAAGTTGGCAGGCTTCGGTAACAATAAAGGATACTGTTTTAACAGCTCCGTTCTGCCACATTTCCAAATCTGAATATTCTCTTTTATTTACCCGCTTGTCCATTAATCTGAAAAATAAGAAAGCTCAAATTTATTATTTATTATTAAAACTAAATACCCGGCTGATAAACCGGGTAAGAGCAATATTACAAAATAAATAATACTGCAAATTAAATATTAGAATGATATTTCGGGGAATTGTTTATTCCGTTTTTATTTCAATATTTATTTCGGAATATTCTTTTGAGCCTTCCCCAAATTTTAATTTTACAAGTTCCAAAACCTCGTAATCCAATTGTTTAAGCGCTTCCTGCTCATTAAGAAAATTCAACTTTTTCTCTTCGGCAATCTCAAGCTGATTTTCATATTCTTGTACTACAAATGGTTCATCATTATTTGCAAAAGCCTCAGCATGATTAAGCTGACCCATATATTCTTCAAGCGCTTTTTTGGCAAGTTTTAACCCAGCTTCATAGTCATCAATTTTTAATTCTTTTTTGTCGCTTTCTGAAAAACTAAATGTATTAATGGCCGCTAACCTGGAGGAAACTGTTTCAATAACTTTTGTTAAATTATTTTTGTCCATAACAGAAATTTAAGATAATCTAATAATATCTATTAGTAACCCGTATAACAAGTATAGCCACAAGTTCCGGTACAGGCTCCTTCACAGCCACCCTCACAGCTGTATTCACAACCTCCCCGGCATGTACTCCTGCAACCACACGAAATCCCAGACATCCCCAGTCCCAAAATAGCCATGGAAGGAACTATAGCTTTGCCTATTGACTTTAGAAATCCCCTGCGATCATTTTTTGAAATGTCATTTTCGCTTTTCTTGATTTTTTTACTTTTCATAACATTCAATATATAAAATTAAAAATGAAATATTCAGTGCAAAAAACCTTGTAATCTGTAGTATAATAAAGCATCAGTTATCTGGTAGTTATTGAGTGAAGCAAATGTAAAAAATTATTTTCATAATTAGACAAACTTACATCACATTTATTGAAATTTATAAGCGTTCTAATTAACCGAAAATAAAAAATTCTTTTAATTATTCGCTCAATAAATATTTTAGTTAATGAAAGATCAGGGTGATATTTTCTTAAAATCCTTTGCCAATTTATAAGCAGGTTCTATCACAATTTCACCATCTGTATTCACATATCCCCACAGTTTTCCAACTTTTACTCTTGCCAGTCCGTTGGAAAAAGGGTGTGTAACAATATAATTCTTGTTTTCACTGATTAGATTAAAATCCTTATCAATGAAATACCATGTTTTTTTTATTTTTACCATTGCAATTCCACAACGAAATTTATACGCTTTATCATAAGCAGGTTCTTTGAGCCATTCACCTTTTTTATTAATGTAACCCCATTTTCCTCCCTGCCTTACAGGTGCAATATCATCATTAAAATCCATAACATCATCAAAAACAGGATAAATAACTACAGAAAATGATGTGTCAATAAATCCCCATTTTTCATCTTTTTTCATTTTTACTCTTGCTTTGCCTTCAGAAAAATTGTGTGAAATTCTGTATTCATCGCGATTTCCAAAATATTTACCATTAATATCTATGTATTCATCAACATCTAATCTAAATTCAAATCCTGCCGAAAGTGGTTTAGGTTCAACAATTGCAAAGCCCTCACTAAAATTATTTGCTTTAAAATAATAATTTGGTTCAATTAACCAATTACCATTTTTATCAATATAACCCCAAACCTTACCTAATTTAACTGCTGCAATTCCTTCAGAGAAATCTTTTGCATTATTATATGCAGGTTGAATAGCAATAGAAAACGAAGTATCAATAAAACCCCAGTAATCTCCTACCCTTACCCTTGCCATACCTCCAGAAAAATTATAGAAAATTTCGTATTCACCAGGTTTCCCATAAAGTTTACCTTTAACATCTACATAGTGCTTAGTGTCATTAATCTCAATAATTGCATAACCTTCATTAAAATCATTTGCTTTGTCAAGGCGAGGTTCGATTATCCAGTTTCCTTTTTCATCTATATACCCCCACTTTTTATCCTTTTGAACAGCGGCAATATACTCCTGAGATATAAGAGTATTGATACTAAATAATAAATATAGAATAATAATTAAACTTTTCAAGTCCACAATATTTAGTAGTTAATGAAAGATCAGGGTGATATTTTCTTAAAATCTCTGACTGAATTATACACCGGTTCTATCACCATCTCACCTTTTGTATTAACATAGCCCCACAATTTTCCAACCTTAACTTTCGCCAATCCGTTCGAATATAAATGTGTTACCCTGAACTTGGAATTATCACTGATTTGGTTAAAATCCTTATCAATATAATACCAGGTTTTCTCAATCTTTACCATTGCAATTCCACAACGAAATTCATACGCTTTATCATAAGCAGGTTCTTTGAGCCATTCACCTTTTTTATTAATGTAACCCCATTTTTCACCTTGCTTCACACGGGCTATACCTTCACTAAAATTCTTAGCGCCATCATAAATTGCATCAATTACAACATTAAACTCCCTATCAATAAAACCAAATTTATCATTTTGTTCAATCAAGGCCAATCCATCTATAAATTCCTTTTTTATGCGAAATTTTTTAGGATCACCATATAATTCACCTTCCTTATCCAGAAAATACCAGCCATCATCTTTTTTTACCATTGCCAAACCATTTTGAAACGTATAAGCTTTTAAATAAGCAGGATGAATTACCCATTCACTATGGTCAATAAAACCCCACAAATCTATTTGCTTCACTGAGGCTACTCCTTCAGAAAAATCTTTGACATTATTATATGCAGGTTGAATAGCAATAGAAAACGAAGTATCAATAAAACCCCAGTAATCTCCTACCCTTACCCTTGCCATACCTCCAGAAAAATTATAGAAAATTTCGTATTCACCAGGTTTCCCATAAAGTTTACCTTTAACATCTACATAGTGCTTAGTGTCATTAATCTCAATAATTGCATAACCTTCATTAAAATCATTTGCTTTGTCAAGGCGAGGTTCGATTATCCAGTTTCCTTTTTCATCTATATACCCCCACTTTTTATCCTTTTGAACAGCGGCAATATACTCCTGAGATATAAGAGTATTGATACTAAATAATAAA
>Ga0255366_10041_pt1 | contig 19676 bp, 15 predicted proteins | sample ANMaggSeSYBR01C4_FD_182086 | JGI IMG/M metagenome (GOLD analysis project Ga0255366, IMG submission 182086) | Sediment cell enrichment communities from methane seep in Santa Monica Basin, California, United Staets - ANME aggregate JGI... | ecosystem: Environmental > Aquatic > Marine > Cold seeps >... | reverse complement strand
GGTTATGATTGGTGTAGTATTGGTTTGGAAAGTGGCTGATACTTACAAAGCTGCTTTTGATGTGGATGATTATGAGCATTTTGTAACTATACAAAGTGAGGCGGCCATACGTAAATTAGCCGGAGGATATCCTTATGACAACCTGGAGGATGAAGACGCAAAAATCACTTTAAGAGGTGGTGCCGATGAAGTGAACCACATGCTGGAAGAAGAAATCCGTGAGCGGCTGGCTATAGCAGGTATACATGTAATTGAAGCCCGTATCAACTACCTGGCCTATGCCCAGGAAATTGCCCAGGCTATGCTCAAACGTCAACAAGCTACAGCAATCGTTGCAGCAAGATTTAAGATTGTTGAAGGGGCGGTAAGCATGGTTGATATGGCCCTTGAACAATTGTCAGACAAAAAGATCATAGAGATGGATGATGATAAAAAAGCCTCGATGGTAAGTAACCTGATGGTTGTCCTTTGTTCGGATAAGGATGCTACACCTGTTGTGAATACGGGAACTTTATACCAATAAAAGGTTTCGGGTTAAGCCCGTAATATGTAACACGAAACATAAAGACTAAACCAATGACAGCCTCAAAATCTAAAATACTATTCAAAGAGGAGCAAAAGTTCTCAACTCCATGGATATTCCTGGTGATATTTCCGGCCCTGGCTGCATTAATATTTCTATTAAAATACAATGAATGGAAAGATGGATCTATTGATATCTCTGAAAAAGATGATATTTTAGGTTTGGCCATTTTGGGCGGAGCACTTTTTATAATGATGGTAGGCTTGACAATTTTATTTTACAGCATGAAATTGATCACACAAATCAAAAGTGATGGGATCTATATCAAATACCCACCTATAATCAGTAAAGAGCGGTTTTATTCAAAAGCTGAGATCGACAAATATGAAATCAGAAAATATCATCCCAACAGGGAGTATAGCGGACATGGCGTAAAAAGAGGGAAAAGGAAATCAGGTAGGGCATACACGGTTTCAGGTCGATTGGGTCTTCAACTCTACTTAACCGGTGGACAAAAAATGTTGATTGGAACACAACGGAAAGAAGCCATTAAATATGCAATGGAGAAAATGTTGAATAACAACTAATATTTATTGGAATGGCGAAGAAAAAACCATTTGTACTAAGAATAGACCCGGAGATCCTGGCTGCCGTTGAAAAATGGTCGGCAGATGAATTTCGTAGTACCAATGGTCAATTGGAATGGATGATCAATAAAGCCCTAAAAGAAGCTGGCAGAATAAAAAAGAATAAAGAAAATGTATAGACAGAAGCTGGAAGACAGAGGACAGAAGTTAGAATTAGGTAGATATTATGCCATAACAAACTTCTGTCTTCCGTCTTCGGACTTCAAGCAAATTAAAAACAATCAATTTATCTTAATAACAACAACTTATGATTTTTAAAGACGAGAACATGTTAAAAACAGAACAAGTAGCGATTGTAAATCTGAATGAAGATGTTAGCCATAACACCGATACAAATAACTACAAAGAATTAATGGGATTAACCTATAACATTAACCAAATAAACCTCATCCCGAGCAGGTTTAAATGGGGAAGGGCCCTAATAAAGGTTGTAGACTAAACAGCTAACTGATCAAATGCAACATACATTCCATACGCTACTCATTATTTTCGGCTTGTTGCTGAATAAAGCACAATGCCAGGATTCGATCCTTTTTTCAGGGCAAGAGTTCGAGGAGGAATATATAGTACAACTATTGCATAAGGTGAATAACTATCAGCAAAAACATACCGGCTGGACCGATGACAGAAACTGGGAAAGGGCCACCTATTATACTGGTGTGATGGCATTTTATAATGCGATCAAAGATGAAAAAATCCTGAACCAGGCCATAACCTGGGCTGAAAGTCATCAATGGAAAGTGGGGAATGAGTTGATGTTTCCGGCAAACCGTTTTACCTGTGTACAAACATATATGGAGATCTTTTTTCATACAGATGATGCTTCCCAGATAGAAAAGTCTAAAACTTACATGGATTCAGAAATATTACAAACTGAACCTGCTTATTTAAGGGGATGGTATTATATAGATGCTTTGTATGTTGGGCCTCCGGCATTTTTTATGATGAGTAAAGCAACAGGTGACAATAATTACACTGACTTTATCAATCCGGTCTTTTGGGAGATTGCTGATCAATTATATGATGAGGAGGAAGGATTATTTTATCGGGATAGTGAAGCCCGATTTAATGAAAAAAGTAAAAATGGCAAAAAAGTCCTCTGGTCAAGGGGAAATGGATGGGTGATGGCTGCTCTGCCAAGGATATTATACTATCTTCCAAACGAAAACCCTTTTTATATTAAATATCAAAATCTTTTGCAATCAATGGCAGAAGTTTTGAAAGAAAGGCAAGGAGAAGATGGATTCTGGAGAGTTAACCTGGATGACCCTGATGAATATCCCATGCCCGAATCCAGTGGAACAGCATTTTTTACCTACGCCATCGCCTGGGGAATTAATAATGGAATCCTGAATTCAACTATTTATAAACCTATTGTAAAGAAAGCCTGGAAAGGATTATGTAATGTGGTAAATGAAGAAGGAAAAGTTTGTTGGGGACAAAAAGTAGGTCGTGGACCAGGAAATGTTAAAGAAGAAGATTCTGGAGAATATGTTTCCGGGGCTCTTTTGTTAGCTGGGAGTGAAGTGTTGAAGTTGGTTAATGTCTATAGAAAGTAAAAAATGCTGTCATTACCCTAGCGAAACCTGTCATTTAGAAAGCAATGAAGAATCTTATTAGACTAGTAGATAAAGATTCTCAGTTTCTTCGCTCTGCTCAGACAAATTATTTATTTGCGGAGAGTGAGGGATTCGAACCCTCGGACCGCATAAGCGATCAACAGTTTTCGAGACTGCCCCGTTCGACCACTCCGGCAACTCTCCAAAAGCTGCAAAATTAAGTATTAAATTTTTCAAATAAACATGAGATAATTCTTTATAGACTAAAAAAGTTCAACGGGATTTATTCTGATTAGATCTTCCCATGGGATCCCAGCCTGACCAATTAAATATATTTTGTATGGATTAAAATGCTTTTTGAAAAAATTCAACCCGGTCATTTTTTTACTAAGACCACTTTTCACTTCAAGGGCAATAATTTTACCCTGTTTTTCCAAAACAAAGTCAACTTCATGCCTGCTATCTACCCAATAATACAATTTATAATTCCCTAGTTTGGAGAAATTCAGTAAATGAGAACCTACTCCAGATTCAACATGCCTTCCCCATTTTTCTGGTTGTGAGCGTATCTGATCTATTGATAGGTCAGACATAGCCGACATCAAAGCTGTATTTTGAACCATCAGTTTCGGGATGGAAGCTTTTTGCCTCACTTTTTCAACATAGAATTTTTCAATTCCACTTAACAAGCCAGCATTATTAAGTAAATGAAGATAATGTGATAATGTTGTCGTATTTCCGGCATCCTGCAATTGCCCGAGCATTTTACTAAAAGACAATATCTGACCAGAATATAAACAACCCAATTCAAATAGTCTTTTAAAGAGTGCTGGTTTGTCAATTCGCGTAATTTGAAAAATATCTTTTGAAATGGTTGTCTCGATAAGAGAATCTCTGATGTAACTTTTCCACCGTACTTCATCATTTATTAAATCTACTGAACCAGGATATCCTCCATATAAAATATATTGTTCTTCAGTAAATTCAAATGCTTCATGCATTTCATTAAAGGTCCAATGCAACATAGGTATAATCTCAAACCGACCAGCTAACGATTCACTTAATCCTTTTTGCAACATCAATTGAGAAGAACCCAGTAAAATAAGTTTTATGGAATTATTATCAAATGTGTCCTTATCCCACTGATTTTTAACAATCTCACTCCAATTACCTACCTTCTGGACTTCATCAATAACGAATACAAAATCCTTATTCCCCGCCTTCTTTTTTTGAAAGCGTGCAACCTCCCATTGCGCCTCAATCCAGGTATTATTATTTGGATCAATATTATCAGCTGTTATATAAAGCGAAGGAATATCTATTTCTTCAAGAAGCTGTTTTATCAAAGTTGTTTTTCCAACTTGCCTGGGTCCGGCAATTACCTGAATAAATTTTCTTTGCTCAATTAACCGCCTTTTAACTGATTGATAAACATGCCTTTTGTACATTTTTGTATATTTTACTCAATATGATGAGCAAATTTACTCAATATAACTAATAAAAACAAATCAACTCACTATAAATATTATTCTCGAATTATCAATTACTTGATTATTTCAACATATCATCAAAATACACCCTGATCTTTTCGTACATATGAATCCTGTCTTTTCCCCTGACATTATGCTTATGCCCCGGATAAACAAAATAATCCACCTGTTTTCCCTCATCTACACACCTTTTGATGAAGGTAAGGCTGTTTTGCCAAACCACTGTATTATCTTCAGTTCCTTGTAGTATAAGCAACTTATCTTCCAGTTGATCAACAAGGTTCAGTAAGTTTGCATTTTCATAACCTTCAGGATTGGTTTTGGGAGTATCCATATAACGTTCACCATACATGATCTCATAATATTTCCAATCAATTACAGGACCACCAGCACAACCCACTTTAAATACACCTGGATGATTCAACATCATGGAGATTGTTAAAAAGCCACCATAACTCCAGCCATCCACACCAATCCGGTCAGGATCAACAAAATCTATCGATTTTAAATATTCAACTCCCTTCATTTGATCTTCCACTTCGAGCTGGCCAAGGTTTCTGAAAATAGCCTGTTCAAAATCCAACCCACGATTGGCAGTACCGCGGTTATCCATGGTAAATAGCACATATCCCTGCTGAGCCATATAATTTTGAAATATACCGGCTGCTCCCAACCAGGAATCATTCACCAGTTGTGAATGGGGGCCACCATATACATAAAAGAAAACCGGATATTCTTGGGTTGGATCAAAATTCATTGGTTTGATGAGCCTGCAATACAAGTCAGTTCCATCAGCAGCAGGAATAGTAAAAATATTGGTTTCACCCAAATTGTAATCTTTTAAAGGATCAACATTTTCCTGCAAAACCCGAACTACTTTTCCATCTCCATTCAATAATTTGTATTCTCTTGCCACATCTGTGCTACTATAGCTATCGATCACATATTCTCCTGAAAAAGATGGAATCCCTTTATGTGTTCCATGGTCGGAGGACAACCGGGTTATTTTTTCCGATTTAATTTCAACCGAATAAATATTTTGCTCAATTGGACTTGTTTTGGTTCCCTTGAAAAATACTTTTCTATCTTTGCTATCTAATCCCAAAAATTCCGTTACTACCCAGTTTCCTGTAGTTAATTGTTTTACAAGCTTCCCAGTTGTATTGTATAAATACATATGCTGATATCCATCACGTTCGCTCATCCAGATGAATTGTCCGGGTTTGGTAGGTAAAAAATACAGTGGGTGTTCAGGTTCAACATATTTATCACTTTGTTCTTCAAATAAGGTGTATACATAATTCCCTGAAACAGCATCGTATTTATTAAGTTTCAAATAATTCTGATCCCTATTTAGCAAAGCAATGTAGATATATTCCTCAGAAGGATCCCATGTTACACATGTCAGGTATTGATCAGCCGGTTCACCTGTGTTTACATAAACAGTTTCCTGTGTATTAAGATTAAAGATACCTAGCTTTACCTGTTCACTGGTCATGCCGGCCATGGGATATTTGATATTTTCAATCTTAGCAATCCGGGCATCAATATCAACTAAAGGATAATCTGCTACCATGGTCTCATCTTTCCGGTAGAAAGCAAGGTATTTACCCGAAGGGGACCAAAATGTTCCTTTTTTAATACCGAACTCATTCCGGTGAACGGTTTGCCCATTAACAATTCCTTTATTATTGTCATTGGTTATTTGAGTTTGTTCATTGTTGACAGCAACATATAGATTATTATCAATGGTATAAGCTATTTGATTGGTCTCATTATGGATATCAGCGTGTTCACCATCTTTATAATAATAATTGGCATATACCGTATTTTTTGAAATGGTATTAAAAACAAACAGCTTTTCTTTATGAATAAAGCTGAAATTCACATCATCAATATAGGTTATTTTAGGAAAATGTTTGATGGAATCAACATTCATATCCTCGAAAGCTGCATTGAAATCATACAGGTTAACAATTGCCCTTTTTTCATCTGTCAGAGTAGAATATTTTAACAATTCATCATTCTCAACATATGTAAAATCATTGCTGACGCCCATCCATTGTAATTGATCCATCTTTTTGGGCAATACATCCGGATTCAAGTAAACGGCATCTTTTAGAGTAAGCAGCTTATCTTGAGTGAAACTATTGATTGAAAAGAAAACCAGAAAAGAAATTAGTGCGAATGCCAGAAAATTTTTCATTTTAACTCAATTAGAATTACATGCTACAAAATAATGGAAAATTTAAATGATGTGGTGATCTGATTGGAAATAAATTATAGAAATACTTGATTCTGCCAGAATGATATTAAAAAGAGAAAACAACCTCAGCCATTCGCTCGATGAGAGATTTCTCGGTTTCAATGGCATTCCCAACCACAATGATATCAGCTCCGGCCTTATACCTTTCACTGGCAGCCTCGGGAGTACTTATTCCTCCACCAATAATTAACGGAATTGAAATACTGGCTTTTACTTTTTCTATCATACTGATTGGGATGGGATTTGCAGCACCGCTTCCGCCATCCATGTAAATAATTTTCAAACCAAGCATTTCACCTGCAAGGGCTGTTGAAACTGCAATACCATCTTTATTATTCGGTATAGGCAGAGAACTACTCATATAAGAAGCTGTAGTAGGCCGGCCACTATCGATGAGCATATATCCGGTAGGAAGAATTTCAAGACCACTTTCTTTCAGGTATGGAGCTGCAACAACATGTTTTCCGATAAGCAATTCAGGATTTCGTCCTGATATCAATGATAAAAGTAAAATAGCATCTGCCCGGCTGTTTATCTGCAAAACATCACCCGGAAAAATAATGATGGGAATATCACAATGATCCTTTATCACTTTAATGGTTTCATCCAGGTTGACCTTTTCAAGCAAACTTCCACCCACCAGAAAATATGAAACCATAGCCTTCCTGGCAATGGCAGCAAGATCAATCAATCCTTTACTGCTGTAACTATCCGGATCAATCAGGACAGCCAGTTGTTTTTTATTTTCAGATAAGGAAGAATACAGGTTCATATATAATATCCTAATTCAAATGAGCTGCAAATATAGTGATGTTGTAAAAATATAAAAATTATCGGTTAAATAAAAAAGGTTTTACAGGAATAGCTTGTTTTCCTGTAAAACCCTGATATCTCTATCAGCTTTATATATTCTTACCCCTGTACAGCCAGCCAACGCTCCGCTTCAATAGCCGCCATACAGCCACTACCTGCAGCAGTTACAGCCTGCCTGAAAACGTGGTCTTGAACATCGCCGGCGGCAAAAACCCCTTCAATATTAGTTGCTGTTGAATCGGGTTTTGTTTTCAGATATCCTGTTTTATCCATTTCAAGTTGTCCTTTAAAAAGATCGGTGTTGGGTTTGTGCCCGATGGCAACAAAAAATCCATCTATATCGATGGTTTTTTCTTCACCGGTTTTAACATTTTGTACTTTAACACCGGTTACTTTTTTTGCAAAACCTTCTGTTTCACCTATAACTTCTTTAGGAATAGTATCCCAAACCAGTTCAATATTTATTGTATTCAAAACACGTTTCTGCATTGCTTTTGAAGCTCGCAATTCATCCCTTCTATGGATAAGGTAAACTTTCTCGCAAAGATTTGCCAGGTAGGAAGCCTCTTCTGCAGCGGTATCACCACCTCCAACAACAGCAACAACCTTACCTTTATAGAAGAATCCATCACAGGTTGCGCAAGCCGATACTCCATATCCATTGTATTCCGATTCGGATGGCATACCCAGCCATCTGGCAGTAGCCCCGGTAGCAATAATGACGGTTTCGGCTTCAATGGTTTTGCCATCATCTGCCTTAGCAATGAATGGACGCTTAGAAAGGTTTATTTCTGTGATCATTCCCCAACGTACCTCTGTTTCAAAACGTTCTGCCTGTTTCTGAAAATCCTCCATCATTTGAGGACCTGAAGTTCCTTCCGGATAACCGGGAAAATTATCTACCTCAGTTGTGGTTGTTAACTGACCACCTGGTTGTAATCCCTGGTACATCATAGGTTTCAGGTCGGCACGTGCTGCATAAATGGCAGCTGTGTATCCTGCCGGACCGGATCCGATAATCAGACATTGGGTTTTTTCTACATTTTCGCTCATTTTTGTTTTATTTAAAATTTGCTGATAAAAAGTGTCAAATTTACTAAAGTTTGGCTGACTTGATCTAAAAACATGCCATCATTGAAAAATTAAGAAACAACCCTATAATTTATATGAACTTCTAAATAATAACTGACAAGTTGACCAGATGAAGCATATTCCAATGTGAAAAATCTAAAACCAAATTACAACTTTTCCGTATCGTTTTGTACCTCTTGCATCACCCTCATAATATTTCCGCCCCATATTTTACGAATGTCCTTTTCTGGATATCCTCTTCTTACTAGCTCCAATGTAATATTTCCCATTTGGCTAACGTCAACACAATCAGCCAGACCACCCCCACCATCAAAATCGGTCCCTATACCAACATGATCAATACCAGCTATCTTTACCATATGGTCAATATGATCAACCATATCAGCAACTGTCGCCAGTTTTCGGGGATGCAATGAATCGGCCCTATACCAATCTTTCCGAGCCATCTTCTCTTCTTCATCCGATAAATCCTTGAAATAATTATACTTTTCACGGACAGCCTGGAAAGCACTATCACGCTCAGGATAGGGATCGGGTGTTTTTACATAATCACTTAAAATGCACATCTGCACAACACTACCGTTTTCTGCAAGCGCTTTTAACATGTCATCATTCAGGTTGCGGGGGTTATCGCAAATTGCACGGGCACATGAATGTGATGCGATAATCGGTTTTGAAGTTACTTTCAACACATCAAAAAAGCTGGAATCCGAAATGTGGGAAACATCGACCATCATCCCAATACGGTTCATTTCCTTTACCACCTCATAACCAAATTCACTCAAACCATTGTATTCAGTTGTATCGGTGGATGAATCACAAATATCATTATTTTTGGTGTGACATAAAGTAATGTAACGAGCTCCTTTATCATAAAACGTTTGAATATTTTCAATGTTTTTTCCAACGGGACAACCATTTTCAATACCTATAAATACAATCCGTTTACCTTCATTTTCCAGACGATAGGCGTCATCAGGTGTATAGGCAATTTCTGCAATTTCTATCCTTGTAGCCAAATGCGAGTGAATGGAATCGATTTGTTGCATGGCTTTATTAAAAGCTATTTCATAACCATTTTCATCCCGGTCGCTTTGCCCAACAAATGAAGCCATAAAAACAGCATCCAGTCCCCCTTCTTTCATACGTGGAAAATCCACGCGGCTCCTGTCTTTTTTGTAATCATGCCGTTCACTCAGGTCAAAATCACCACTCAGCAAGGCCCATGGAGTATCTGTATGGGTGTCGACAGTGAGTACATTTTGATGGATTTCCGCAGCGGTTTCTTCAATTGTTTTTGGTTGGTTATTACAACTCCAAAATAAAAATAATACAGAGGACAGGAAAAGAAATTTTTTCATGATTGATAATTTTTCAGGCAAGTATAACGAAAATTAAAAGACCCACTTTAGAAAAGTAGGTCTTTTTAGTTGTCGGAGTGGGGAGATTCGAACTCCCGACCTCTTGACCCCCAGTCAAGCACGCTAACCGGACTGCGCCACACCCCGAGTATCTTTAACAATCTAATTTAAAACAGCAGATCGTTTTTTAAGACTCTTTAAATATTTTTCTAATTTCATTGCTTCAGCCCTGGAGCTACATTCTTTGTAATGTATAATATTCCATGGCTTCTTAGCTTTCGTTGATTTTATATACCCATTGTTATGCTTAATCATTCTTTTTTCCAAATTTTGAGTTTGGCCGATGTATAATGATTCATCAACATTTGAAATTAATATGTATGTAAAGAACTTCATTCCCTATCAATCACGCTAATCCCGAAAAATTAAAAATTAAAAATTTTTTGTAATTTTTCGAGGACCCTCGATTTTTATTTCAAAAATCGGGGCCGGACTGCGCCACACCCCGAGTCTAAAATTAATTGGACTGCAAAAGTATTAATTTTTTACAAATAATTAAACAATTACTCCCATCTATTCAGTATCAATATACAAATGGAAATTTTATTCAGATACAATAATTTTCCGAACATAGATTTTTGCTTCTGCCTCAGCTTTTAAAACATAAGTACCGGACCTAATAGTAGAAAAATCAAGTTCTTGTTTCGCAAATCCCTGGTGGTCGGTTTTAAGTTCAGCAGCAATAACTTTTTGCCCCATTATGTCATATACTGAAATTGAAATAAACGAACCAGGCTCTGTTTTTACTTCAAAATGCAAATTATCCTTAAGCGGGTTTGGATAAACCTGAATTTTATCAAAACTTGGCGAGTCCATAATATTCAATCTCTCATCTTCATAAATTTCTTTCATGTCTTCGTAAGAAATTCCATAATTGTAAATACGCAGGTTATCCATTAATCCTTTGTAATTAAAACCTGTCTGATCAGGCAAGGACTGCCCAATAACAAGATCATACGAAGTTGTATTGAACGTTCCTGAAAGTGGGGCATATCCCTCTAATACACCATTTATAAACACTAATACATCCATTCCATTATACAATCCGACAATATGATACCAGATATCTGTTTCCAATATTCTTTTCGAATCTACATCCACAATTCCACCTGAACTATTGATAGTAAATCGCAATCGATTATCTGTTATTGAGGTTTTCCAGCGGGTTGTCCAGTTACCATGCGATACAGGATAGGATTCCCAGTTGAACAATTCATCGATGTTTATCCAGTAACTTACAGTAAGTCCATCCTGGAAATTCAGACCATCATTGTTAGCTACAATAACTTTGCTGCTTGAAAGGTTGAGTTTGATTGCCTGATTTGATGCCCCGGCCATATCCTCAGTATACAAACAATTCCATACCGATCCATGGTTCTCATTTCCTGTTTCATCATCCGCATTATTAGCAAAAAGATAATGAGCCATCATTTCACCTGTTTGAGTATTTCCTGCATCCCTGATCAAAATAAGAATACTGTCTTTATCCGATGCCTGGTATATATCCTTCACCTCACACACAACATATAGATGGGTTTCCGTACCGGGTGCAGTAAAGGTAATACTCTCTCCTGCTCCTTCTATGGTTCCAATCGCAGCATACCATTGATACGTCAATTCATCATTATCTGCATCGTATGCAATACAGTTGATTGTAGTCGATCCGTAAGGAGTGAGGATTTGGTCTTCAGCAGAAAGTTGGTTAATCACAGGAGGCATATTAATCTTTTCCACTACCTTCAGTATTATTGTATCTGAATCTGTCAATCCACAACCATCAACTGCGGTACAAATAATTTGATAAAACCCAATATTTTCAGGAAGGAAGTCAAGAATACTTTCGTTATCAGTAAGTGGTTGTCCGTCAATCACCCAATGGTATTCCAGATCAGTACTTTCTGCATCCTCTGCTGAACAGAATATTTGTATTTCTTCGACTATTATTCCCACACTATCAGCTGCAGTTAGAGCCTTAATGCGTGGAGGATAATTGGATACCATCTGACCGCTATTGTAATCGATCGCAATACCATTTACATAAGCTTTACTCAAAACATAAACGACTTCAGAATTTGCCGGGAGAATTACTGCCATTACTGATGATTTGGGTGGAATATCCATCAAAACAATACCACTTGCACCATTCAAGATCAACTGATTTGAAATGGCGTCATATACATCATGGGGGTCATTGAAAAGATCGATCTCAACTTGTACTGATTCATCATGAGGATTAAAATAAAGGTAAGTTTGGTAAGCTAGGCTTCTATAATAATCTGTGGCTAGCAGGTCCAACTGCAATACTCCTTCTATATTTGTTTTTGCAATTATTCCGCCAAATATTCCTACATGAGAAGATCCATATAATCCCAAATTTGTTTCGGCCCATCCTCCATTCATAGCATCCCCGGTTCCATAAGGCCCATCCTCTATTTCGCGAAGTGACTCATATGCTATTGATGAATTCGGATCGTAAAGAGTTGTCCATTCTTCATTATCCTGCATTTCTTCCGGTAAATATTCAGCATAATAAAAACGTGAAGCATTCGCTGCATTCAATACCCACTTCCCAATGGCATTGGCAAAACGGTCATCATATCTGGTCATGGGAACCAATGCCCCAACATGTTCCAGGCTGTTCATGTGAAATACATAGTCGGGTTGATTAGTATTTACCTCACCTATCAAACCATCCATATCGTTGCCACCCCAATTACCAACAATAACTCCCCAACCTCGCAAGTCGCCCTTATCGAAACACCAATTGAGCATTTTGTCAATATTATAGAAAGTGCCAAGCTCTGCATTCATACGTGCTGCAATGTAAACACCATAGGGTAGCTGTATTTCATATGATGGATTTTGATCCCAATCAGAAAGAAATTCAAGGCTAAGTTCAGCACCAATCCGGTATTTTTTATCTCCAGTGATCATATATGCCTGATATAAGATCCATCCAATGGCCCCTGCTGCTTCTGGTTGTTTTACACCTTCTTCATTGGGTGTCATGGTTGATAGTTGAAATGCCCGATAATTCATATAGGGCTGTTCCCATGGTGTAGTGCTGCCTTCCATTACGTAAATAGTTTCCAACCAGCGATCAGCAATGGTAATTACCTGATAATTGAAATCACCTGTATTGGGATAAAAGGAATTTAATTGATAAAAGAAAATATTGGGCATTGTTTCGTACCACCAATCATGGCCGGATGAACTCACAGGACCATTGAGATATACATTTTCCTCCGGTCGCCGGTTGAAATATTCTTCGCAATACAATGGCCAGTTGATTCCATTCTGATTTGATTTATCCATTCCAACCAGTGTAGCACCTACAACGGCAGGTAATATATTTATGGCTTCTTTTCCAGGAGGGCTATTTGTTCCCACATATGACTGTATTGCCAATGCCGGATGATTGGTGTAATTCGTGGTATTGTCAAATACTGAAGCCAGCGGAAAAAACTGCCCCGTTGCGTTCAAATTAAAAACAAGCGTATCATAATTTCGGGCAACCTCTTTCCAATTCCTCATGTGATAAGGTTGAGGAAAATCAGGCATTTGATCCACCCTGGAAATATTTATTTGCTGTGCTATCGCGATAAAAGCTACAAAAACCAATATGGATGAAAAGAGGTATTTCATTTTGTTATAAATTCAGTTCAAATTTAACCATTTAATTTCACTACTTTTGATAACTCTTCGAAACATGTTATATTCTTATTGATCCATGAATAGATCATCGATGGTCACTCGGTTAGGTATTTTAGGAGCAGGCGGTTTTACGCGCTTTTCAGTAGAATCTTTCCTTAGGGTTCCGGATATAAGAATATCCGGGGTTTTTGATATAAATCTGCAGAATTCAAAATCATTTTCAGATAAGTTTGGGTGTAAGGTGTTTAGCTCACAAGAGCAATTACTGGAAGATACTGAAACTGAAATCATATATATTGCAACTCCCCCATTTCTACATTTTATTCAATCAAAACAGGCATTGCTTTCCGGGAAGCATGTGATCTGTGAAAAGCCGGCTGCCCTCAAAACGGAAGAAGTGAAGGAACTGATTAGCATTGCTCATGAAAAAAAATTGCTTTATGTTGTCAATTTAATGCAGCGGTACAACCCACTGTTCCCTAATGTCAAAAAGGTTATTGAAGAAAAACTTTTGGGTGAATTTCTGCATGGCTATTTTGAAAATTATGCCTCGGATGAGAACCTGGATGAAAAACACTGGATGTGGGATGAGAAAAAATCTGGTGGTATTTTTATTGAACATGCTGTTCATTTCTTTGATTTGATTGAAGGCTGGTTAGGAAAAGGAGATGTAATTGCTTCGCAAAAGATCATGAAAGAGGGAGTGGAGCATAATATATGGCCTGAAGTGCAAGCTATTTGCAATTACGGTAACAGGCTGGTCAATTTCTATCACGGATTTCATCAGGCCGACAGAATGGACCGGCAGGAAATGAAAATGGTGTTTGAAACCGGAGATATTACTATGTATGAATGGGTCCCCTCAAAACTAATCTTGAAAGGATTGGTATCAGAAAGCCAAATAAAACCCTTACAGCAAATATTCACTTCAGATAAAATTCATATCGTTAAATCATTTAATGAACAAGAAAAGTATTTCAGAAACCACTTTAGTTCAAGATATGCTGATTTTGAGATCAGGCTTGAAACAGGGGATGATAACCTGAAATTTAATATTTATCAGCAGCTTTTAACCGACATGCTGACCGACCAGATAGCCTGGATAAAAAACAGGGATCACCAAAGGGTTATCACCGGCGAAAATGGACTGAATTCACTGATTATGGCTGAAACTGCAAATAACATAGCTGTAAAATTATGAGCAAGAGGAAAAAGAAATTATTGCCTTATTTTATGGTATCACCTTACCTGATCCATCTGCTGGCATTTACTACTTTTCCGGTTATCTTTTCCCTGGTATTAACGTTTTTCAAATGGAACATCATCGGTCCGATGGAATGGACAGGCTTCGGGAATTGGGAACGCATTTTCAACGACCGGCTCTTCTGGAAAGCCATCCTCAACACCTTTAAATTCCTCATCATTCATATTCCATTGCAAATTGTTGTTGCGCTGTTGCTGGCCGAAGTGTTGAACCGGAAAATATTCATGCGTGGGTTTTTCAGGGCTGCCTTTTTTATGCCATTTGTAATTTCTGGTGTAGTGGTCACCATTTTGTGGCAGCAGCTTTTGGGATTCGAAACCGGAGTAATAAATCGTATACTCGTTTCGGTTGGTTTAGGAAAAGTTGGCTGGCTGATCGATCCGAAAGTAGCGATGGTTTCCATTGCCATCATGGCAACCTGGAAAAATGTGGGGCTTTACGTGATATTATTCCTGGTAGGATTGCAAACAGTTCCCAAGCAATATTACGAAGCGGCTGATCTGGAAGGCGCAAACCACTGGCAGAAATTCATTAAAATTACAGTACCGATGATCAATCCCACCATTTTTATGGTGGTTGTTCTTTCGACAATCGGTGGGTTTTCACTATTTATAGAACCTTATATTTTAACGGGCGGCGGGCCGTTGAACAGTACTCTGTCAGCCGTCCTGTACATCTACAAGCAGGCATTTGAGTATTACCACATGGGATATTCGGCCACTCTGGGTGTATTCTTTGCAATATTGGTCATGCTTGTTGTTATTATTCAGAAAAAATTTGTTGAACAAGATGTGTAATTAACTGATGAAGCTAATAAAAAAAATACTGGTTTACCTTTTCCTGACGATCGCTGCGTTAAGCTTCATTTATCCTTTTATCTGGATGATCATGGCATCTTTGGCACCTGAGCAGGATATTGGAAGCCTGATATTATTCCCGTCAGAATTAACACTGGACAATTACAAAATGATGATCGGTAAAATACCAATCTGGCGGGCCCTGTTCAACAGCCTGTTTGTATCGTCTATCAATACCGGTTTTTCTTTGGTGTTTTGTACGATGGTAGGTTATGCTTTGGCGCGCATGGAGTTTAAAATAAGGAACCTCATCTTTTTCATTATTATTTTCACCATGTCACTTCCATTCCAGATCACATTAATCCCTAACTATGTGCTGATGGTGAAACTGAGATGGATTGATACCTATCTGAGTTTGACAGTCCCTTTCATGATCAATGCCTTTGGAATCCTCATGTTCAGGCAGGCTTTCAAGGGAATACCACAAGCCCTGATCGATGCTGCAAGGATTGATGGCTGCGGTGAATTGCGCATCGTTTTCAGGATACTCTGGCCAAACATAAAACCAACGATTATCACTGTAGCTATACTGGCATTTATGGGTTCGTGGAACGAAGTACTCTGGCCATTAATCGTCATTCGCAATGAGCAATTAATGACTTTGCCTCAATTGGTAACACTTTTTTCTGTAGGCGGACGTGCTGAGGCACAGCTGGGTGTAAAGCTGGCTGCCGCCGTTTTTCTTGGCGCTCCCATCATCATTGCCTACCTGATATTCCAGAAACATTTTATCCAGAGTATGGCTTCAACAGGTTTAAAGGATTAGGTCATTCATCCGTATAGGGTAGCAATTACTCAACTCCCACCTTAAGATTTAAAAAACTAAAAATCCTATTGATATTTATATTAAATTTATATCGCAACAATTCTTTTTTATAATCTTCAAATTTATTCTGGTAATTATGAAAATTGCGTATATCGGAACTTATCCTCCACGGGAATGCGGCATTGGAACCTTTACCAATAACCTGTTCAACTCAATGTTAGTTAACAATGATAGTTGGAAACTTTGGTATGAGGGTTTTGTTGTTGCGTTAAACGACCTCGACCTTACTTACGAATACCCTGAAGAAGTAAAATTAACAATCAGGCAAGAACATCAGGAAGATTATTTGAAGGCCGTAAAATTCATTAATCTAAGCTCCGCTGACATTTGTATCCTTGAACATGAATTTGGCATTTTTGGCGGTCAAAACGGTGTATATGTCCTTCCTTTGCTACATAGATTGGAAGTTCCTCTAATTGTAACCTTACATACCATAATTAAAACCCCCTCGTATAACGAAAAGGCTGTTTTACAGGAAATTTGCAAGATGGCACATAAAATAGTGGTGATGAGCCATAAAGCAATTGAATTCCTGGTTAGTATTTACAATGTGCCGGAAGAAAAAATTGTTTTTATAGAACATGGCGTTCCAGACATTCATTTCAGCCAGGAAAAATCGAAAAAGGAGTTTAAACTCGAAAGTAAGAAAGTATTACTTACTTTCGGTTTTATTGGACGCAGCAAAGGAATTGAAACGGTAATAAAAGCATTGCCCAAAGTTGTTGAAAAACACCCAGATGTTATTTATATCGTTTTGGGCAAAACCCACCCCAATGTGTTGCGACACTCCGGTGAAGAATATCGTATTTTCTTAATGCGTTTAGTAAAAAGCCTTCAACTGGAAAAGCATGTTATGTTTCTTAATGAATTTATTGATGAGCAATATTTGTTCAAATACTTATATGCTTCTGATATTTACATAACACCTTATTTGAACGAAGCCCAAATTACCAGTGGAACACTTTCGTATGCTGTTGGAGTAGGTTCGGCCGTTATTTCAACACCCTATTGGCATGCTACAGAATTGTTGGCTAAAGGAAGGGGAAGGCTTTTTAATTTTAATGATTCTAAGGGCCTTACTTCCACTTTAACAGAACTCTTAGATAAACCTGAGGAGCTAAATGAGATTAGAAGAAAAGCATATGATTATGGACGAAAAATTACCTGGCCGAAAACAGGAGGAAAGTATGTTGTGCTTGCTGAAAATATTCTGAAGGAAGGGCAAAAGGTAATTGTAAAGAAAGATGCTGTACTGGATTTCCTCATTCTGCCCCCTTTTTCCCTTGCTCATATCAACCGTCTGACAGATGATACAGGCATTATCCAACATGCGAATTTTGGTATTCCAAACTTAAAAGAAGGCTATTGCCTGGACGATAATTCCAGGGCGTTGCTTATGGTATTAATGGCATACAAACAAAAAAAAGATCAACGTGCCCTTGAATTATCCCCCATCTATTTAAGCTATATCCATTACATGCAAAATGCGAATGGCACCTTTAAGAATTTCCTGAGTTTTAGTCGAAACTACTTGGATGAAGTGGGCTCCGAAGATTCTTTTGGAAGGACTATTTGGGCATTGGGTTACTTGTTAGGGAATGCACCCAACGATGCGTATTATCAAACAGGCAAATTGGTTTTTTTTAATGCATCTCCCAATTTTGAGAAATTAAAGTCAATAAGGAGCATTGCTAATACAATGATCGGGATAAGCCATTACCTGAAAAGCAACTTATCTGACGATTCAATGACCGAAAGATTACGAAACATGGCCCAAAACTTAATTAAACATTATGAGGAAAATGAAACCCCAGATTGGAAATGGTTTGAATCCCTACTTGCTTATGATAATGGTATCTTACCTTTAGCTCTTTTACATTCAGCAGAAATACTTAACGATGATAAAACAACTGAAATAGCACTCGAATCCATGAACTTCCTAACGAAACACACACTAAAAGATAACTACTTATCGATAATTGGAAATGAGAAATGGTATAAAAAAGAGGGAAAACGTTCTGTTTTTGCCCAACAACCCATAGATGCCATGGCCATGGTTTTAATGTACAACCAGGCCTTCATTGTGACAAAGGATAAAAATTACCTCAATAAGTTATCTACCTCATTTTTGTGGTTCCTGGGTGAAAATGATCTGAGAATGAACCTGTATGATTTTGAGACCAAGGGATGCTGTGATGGATTTGAAAGTTATGGTGTAAACCGCAACCAGGGTGCAGAAAGTTCGCTGGCATATTTAATATCTCATTTAACGGTTCTTCAGGCATATGAAGATTTACATAAAATTGATTAATTAACAAGCTAATAAAATGTAGCGTCCACCGATGGCGCTGTTCCATAAAATGATTGAAGGATAAATTAAGGTTGAAGAAAAAAAATACCGTAGTATAACTATTCGGGATTCTTCAATGCATGTAAAAGTTCGCCTATATTAATAAATGCAAAGGTTGATGCATAGTCAGACATGGCATAAGGAATGATCAGGTTATTGTTATGCACAATAGAACCGCATGAATAAATTACATTGGGGACATATCCTTCCCTTTCTTCTGAATTTGGTATCATCAGTGGAGTCTTTAATCTCCCAATTACTTTTTCCGGATTATCAAGGTCAAGCAGTATAGCACCCAGGACATACTCCCTCATTTGCCCGACCGCATGGGTGATCACAAGCCATCCTTCTTCTGTTTCAATAGGGGACCCGCAATTACCAATCTGAATGAATTCCCAGGGATATATTGGCGCCTGGAGAAGTTTGGCATCCCTCCATATATTGATGCTATCGGAAAAAGCAATATAATTATTCTCATTGTCCATCCGGCACAGCATTGCATATTTACCATTTATCTTACGGGGAAACAGCGCCATTCCCTTATTCTCTGCAATCTCTCCATGAATAGGCATTACTTTAAACCTGTAAAACGATTTGGTTTCAATAAATTTAGGCAAAATGGACATACCATCATAAGCAGTGTATGTAGCATAATAGGTTTCTTCTCCGTTATCATCAGTAAATTTAACAAAACGTGCATCTTCAATCCCACTTTTTTCTGTTTTAGCGATAGGGAAGATGACTCTTTCAGAAATTGAAGTATCCAGCGAAAATTCTATTTCATAATGTGATGATGCAAGCCATATTATTTTATTCAGGAACATTTTCTTGGTCGCCGAAAGGCGAGGTGTTTGCCTGGCTTTATTTATACAGGTCTGTAATTCACTGTAAATAAAGGTATCACCCAGTTTTTC
>Ga0255366_10039_pt1 | contig 19784 bp, 18 predicted proteins | sample ANMaggSeSYBR01C4_FD_182086 | JGI IMG/M metagenome (GOLD analysis project Ga0255366, IMG submission 182086) | Sediment cell enrichment communities from methane seep in Santa Monica Basin, California, United Staets - ANME aggregate JGI... | ecosystem: Environmental > Aquatic > Marine > Cold seeps >... | reverse complement strand
TGAATTATTATATTCTATATTTATGCCCGACTCTCCTTTACACGATGGAGCTGTAATTATTAGAGGGAATAAGATTGCAGGGGCGAATTGTATCTTACCACTAAGTGAGAGAATGGATATTAGTAAATCTTTAGGTACCCGACATAGAGCAGCTTTAGGGTTAAGTGAACAAACAGATGCTTTAGTAATTATAGTATCAGAAGAGACAGGGAATATATCTATTGCTTTAGATGGAAAGATTACCCGACCTATGGAACCCCAGGGATTAAAAAAGATGTTAACGCATTTATACCAACCTAAGACAATCTCTGAATTTGGTTTCTGGCCGACAGAGGATAATAAAAAGTGAAAGAATTAAAAAATTGGTTTTTAAAAAATATAGATATAAAATTACTCTCTCTATTTTTAGCGATTATTCTATGGTTGTACATAGCAGGTGGGGAGAACCCCACAGTAGAGAATTTTATCGATGTATCTCTAACTCAAACTAACCTTGGCGAAGGCTTAGTGATAAAAGAGTTTCCCGCAAATGTAAGTGTAGGAATCAAAGGGCCCAAAAATATAATAAATAACATTTCTTCCAATCAGATAAACGGAATAGTAAATTTTACTGAAATTACTAAAGAAGGCATATATAAACTAATGGTAGAAGTTTCACCTCCTAAGAATACGCAGATCACCAGAGTTATTCCTTCAGAAATAAAAATTGAAATTGAAAAAATTTTAACTAAAGAAATTGAAATTGAATACAGTTTAATAGGGGTGCCTGAAAAAGGATATTCTTTAACCAATGAACCTCAATTTAATCCTTCTAAGGTTAAATTAATTGGTGCTCAGAGTGTATTGGAAAATACAAATAATATAATTTGTGCTATTGATATTTCCGGAATAAAGGAAGATCTGAGCAAAAAACTACAAGTAAAAGCAATTGATGTAAACGGAAATGAAATTAAAGAAGTAAAGATTGAACCGGGCATAGTGGAAGTATCAATTTTTTTGACTCGTGGATATCCCGAAAAGCAATTAACAGTAAAACCAAGAATAATTGGGAAACCAGCTCCGGGTTATTATATCTCTGAAATATTATCTAATCCCGATGAGATAAAGATTTTTGGTAATTATTCTAAAATAAGCAATATTGAATTTTTAGAAACCATTCCCATCGATGTAAGTGGAATTACAAAGACTCTTTCAGTGAAAGTCCCGCCTGACTTAGAAGAAGAATTAAATATAGTGGAGGGTGAGGTTGAGCTAATAGAGGTGAATATACAAGTTAAGGAAGCCATAATCCAGAAAACTCTAAAAAATATTTCAGTTGTACCTCAGAATTTATCTCCCTTTGTATCTTGTGAAATAGAACCAGCAATAGTTGGCATAACTGTTGAAGGGAAAAACATTCTAGTTGAAAAATTAAAAACTGATGACATAAAAGCTTTTGTGAAATTTACGGATAATTTTAAGGTAGAGCAGAAGGTAAAAGTTCAATCAGATCTTCCCGAAGGAATTTCTTTAATTAAAGTTGAACCAGAAGAAGTAACGGTGTTAATCAATAAATAGTCGTTAGTGAATAGCGAATAGTATTTAGTAAAAAGATTAAGAAAATAAGAAAGTGTTAATCGTAATATGAAGATAAAAAGCTAAAAAGATTTAAACATACGGAAAAGAAGCATAGAAGTAGTTGAAGATATCTATAAAATAACATAAAATTTCCCTGAGGAAGAAATATATGGGTTGACCAATCAGTTGAAAAGATCAGCTATATCAATTCCTTCAAATATAGCAGAAGGATTTGCCAGGTTTTATAATAAAGAATACAAGCAGTTCCTATTTATTTCTTTAGGAAGTTGTGCATGAACTTTCTACTCAAATTATTATTGCCTTACGATTGGGATATCTTGAAAGCAAAGAATCTGGTAAATTACTAAATGAAATTGATGAAATTAGTACAATGACTATGAATTTAATTAAAAAACTAAATACTAAATAATGACTAATTTATCTTGTATTTAATACTAACGACTATTCACTATTCACTAACGACTAATGAGGGGGTAGTTTATGAAAAAATTATTTGGAACTGATGGGATAAGAGGGATTGCAAATAGAGAACCTATAACTGCTGAGGTAGCTTTTCATATAGGAAGAACCGGAGCATATTTATTCAAAGATAAAGCTGATCCTAAGATAATAATCGGGAAGGATACACGGATTTCGGGGGACATGTTAGAAGCTGCTTTAATAGCAGGAATATGTTCAGCAGGTGTAGATGTCTTAAGAGTAGGAATAGTACCCACCCCCGTAGTGGCTTACCTAACCAGAGCTTACCATGCCAATTGCGGTATAGTTATTTCTGCTTCTCATAATCCCTTCGACTACAATGGCGTTAAATATATCAGGGGGGATGGTTTTAAGTTTTCTGATTCAGAAGAAGAAGAGATAGAGAAAATATATTTTGAAAATCATTCAAAGGATGAATGGCCTACCAAGAAAAATATTGGCAGAGTAAAAGAATCAGCCGGAGCAATAGAAAGATATATTGACTACATTAAAAATACCCTTCCCCCAAAATTTACACTTAAGGGATATAAAATCGTTTTAGATTGTGCCAATGGTGCTTCTTTTATGATTGCCCCTCGTGTTTTTGCAAAATTAGGAGCCGAGATGATTATTATAAACGATAAACCCAACGGCATTAATATAAATTTTAATTGTGGTTCGGTACATCCTGCTTCTTTAAGAGATGAAGTTTTAAGGCAAAAAGCAGATTTAGGTTTTTCTTATGATGGCGATGCAGATAGGGTTATTGCCGTAGATGAAAAGGGATACATTGTAGATGGAGATCAAATAATGGCAATTTGTGCTTTAAATCTTATTAAAAAAGCTCGGTTGCCTAACAAAATAGTAGTAACTACCTTAATGAGTAATATTGGCTTAGATAGGGCTATAGAAAAAGCAGGAGGAAAAGTTATTAGAACTAATATCGGTGATCGTTATGTATTGGAAATGATGAAGAAAGTTAAGACAGTATTGGGAGGAGAACAATCAGGTCATATTATTTTTTCGCAATATAGTACTACCGGGGATGGATTGTTAACTTCTCTGCAACTTCTGAAGGTTCTTCGGGAAGAAGAAAAATCCCTATCTAATCTGGCTTCAGTAATGGAAAAATATCCTCAGATTATTTTGAATTATGAGGTTAAAGATAAAGAAAGATTCTTTAATAATGTTTGCATAAAAAAATTTATTAAAGAGATAGAAGGGGAACTTAACGGAAAAGGTAGAGTTTTTGTTCGAGCTTCTGGTACTGAACCATTAATTAGGATTTTATTAGAAGGGGAAGATAAAAATAACTTGGAGAAAATATCTCAGAATTTAAAAGAGGTGATTGAAAAAGAAGATATTTAAATGGTGAATAGTCGTTAGTCGTTAGTGAATAGTAATTCGCATCGCATAGAGAAAATAGAAGTCAGGAGCCAAAATCCAGAAGCCAGAATAAAATTATAACACTTACTAAATGTTGTGCAAAAAGAATATTAAAAATCTTAAAGTTCATAGAAGACAATATATTATAGTATATAGTTAAGAAAGTAGAATTCTAATGTAAAATAAAATAATATTTCGCATATGCGAATTGTATTTTTTATATGCTGAATTTTGACTCCTGGCTCCTGAATTCTAAACTAATAATTATACTTTTCCGCTTTCCGTTTTAAGTTTTTAGTTGTATAATGATAAATGAAAACTTGCATTTATACTAACGACTATTTGACAAATACATAGACATCGTGAACTCAAAAGTTTACACACATCGTGAACCCTAATGATAAAAAGTTTACACACATCGTGAACTTTACAACTTTAAATATTCTATACTGACCTTAAAAAAGGAGGCCAGTATGAATATCAAAGAATTAAGAGAAAAAGCTATAAAAAGATATAAAAACGGTGAATTTCCTAAAGATATCTATCAGAGCCTTGGTAAAAGTAAAACCTGGTTCTTTAAATGGTTAAAACGTTACAAATTAGATGGGAAAGATTGGTCTAAAAGTCAATCTCGCAAACCCCGTAAAAGTCCTAAAAGGATTGATGAAATGATGGAACAAACGGTTATCGAAACCAGAAAATATTTAGAAAAAAAACTATATTCCCAAATCGGAGCCCTGGCCATCAGTTATGATCTTAATAAACAGGGAATAATCTCTCCTCCGATATCAACGATTAATAAGATCTTAAGAAGAAACGATTTAATACATCAAAGAACTAAATATGTTCCTAAGGGAGTTAATTACCCTTCTTTGGTAATATCCCGAAGTAATTATCTTCATCAGCTGGATGTCGTTGGACCCAGATACATAAAAGAAGATGGACGATTCTATTCCGTAAATATTATCGATGCCTATGACCGCAGAAGCAGTATTAATCCTGACCGCAGACAAAACAGGAAGGCTATCATAACAGCTTTAATCTGTTCCTGGAATACTTTAGGCATCCCTTGCTACCTGCAGATGGATAATCAATTAGCGATGCGGGGGAGCAATCATTACCCTCACTCTTTCGGGGTAGTTATTCGTCTCTGTCTTCATTTAAGAATACAACCACTCTTTATTCCTCTTTCCGAACCCTGGAGGAACGGGATTATCGAACATTTTCAGAATGTCTTTGATAAGGTGTTCTTTCGGAGCCAGTATTTTAAAGATTTTAATAGTCTTTACAAGAAGGCTAAAGAGTTTGAGCCATTCCATAATCAGAATCATAATTATAGTACTTTAAAAGGTCTTACTCCTAAGCAAAAGTGTTCCGGAAGTATTAAGCTTTTACCTGCTTCTTTTAGGCTTCCTGAAAAATTAGCTATTTCTCCGGGATATGTGCATCTTATTCGTTTTATAAGAAGTGATCTTGTCTTGGATGTCTTTGGAGAAAAATATATTATGCCCCAAGATGTAGAGTACGAATATGTCCGGGCTACTATTGATACTGCCAAAGAGAAATTATTTATATATCATGATTCTAAATTAGTAGTAGAATATCCTTATCTTTTACCAAAAAGCTCTATTGATTTATCAAGGTTCGATTTCTAGAGTTCACTATGTCTAGATATTTTATTACCATTAGGAGTTCACAATGTCTGTGTACTCTAATACCCTTAAGAAGGGTTCACGATGTCTGTGTATTTAATAACTATTTACTATTCACTAACGACTAATAAAGGGAGGCGATAAAGAAATATAGATTAAAATAATTGAATACAAGCGCCAGAACTTACTCAACTTTGATTAGCTAACTTTTTTAGAGTAAGTTGACGAGGAAGGAGTTTATCGAAAATTCGGCGGATACTCCTAGGTTTGCCAGGTCTTTAGAAAATCTACAAAACTTGTGAGTAATTGCGAGCTCAAAAAGGTTTTTATGGTAAGGATCCATTTAGTGTTTCCTGGAAAATATCTTTTTAAAATGATAAACAATAGATAAATATTTTTATCTATTCTGAAGTATTAAGAATATTTTTTAATTATTTACCCTATCATTTTCCTTATTTAATGGATTAATGATAGGGTATTTGTTTAAACAACTAATATTTTACAAGAAAAGAGGAGTAAATAATGTGTGGAATAATCGGATATATTGGTCCAAGAGAAGTTGTACCAATTTTATTAAGCGGGTTAAAGAAGTTGGAATATAGGGGATATGATTCTGCCGGTATCGCTGTATTAAAAGATAATAAAATTCAAATAAAAAAATGTAAGGGGAAAATAGTTGAATTAGAAAATTTATTAGAAAAAGGTACCCCAAAAGGTAATATGGGATTAGGACATACCAGGTGGGCTACCCATGGAAAACCCAATAACTTAAATGCTCACCCGCATAATGGATTTAATTCAGAGGTTGTAGTGGTGCATAATGGTATTATAGAAAACTATATGCCTTTAAGAGAAAGATTAATTTCGGAAGGGCATAACTTCATATCGGAAACAGATACCGAGGTTCTCCCCCATTTAATAGAAAGTAATTATCAGAATGATTTAACTTTAGCAGTGAAAAAATCTATAAAAGAAATAGAAGGTTCTTACGCTATCGGAGTTATTTCTATTCATGATCCAGAGAAATTGGTTGTTTCTCGTTGCGGAAGCCCTTTGATTATCGGAATAGGAGAAGGAGAAATGTTTTTAGCTTCTGATATTCCCGCTTTACTTAGTTATACCAGCAGAGTAATCTTTTTAAAAGAAAGAGAAATTGCTACTATAACTAAAGATGGAGTAGAGATAATCAATTCTGAAGGTAAAATTTTACAGAAGGAAGTAGTAAAAATTGATTGGGATGAAGAGATGACAGAAAAGAGTGGATACAAACATTTTATGTTAAAAGAAATTTTTCAAGAAACTATGGTTATTCGTAATAATTTAGAAGGTAGAATTGATCTGTCTACAAAAGCACTGGAACTTGGCAACCTATCTCTTCCTTTAGATAAAATTAAAGAAATAGAAAGGATATCTATTTTGGCTTGTGGGTCTTCTTATTATACAGCTTTAGCAGGTAAATATATATTTGAGGAGCTAACCGGTATTCCGGTAGAAGTGGATTATAGTTCTGAATTTAGATACAGGAAAATATTGCTGGGCAAAAAAGATTTAACCATTCTGATATCCCAATCAGGAGAAACTGCGGATACCATAGCTGCTCTAAGAGCTTGCCGGGAAGCCGGCTCTTATATATTGGCTCTTACCAATGTAAGAGGGAGCACTATCAGTAGGGAAGCAGATAGTGTAATGTATATTAAGGCAGGCCCGGAAATAGGTGTGGCTACTACGAAAGCTTTTATTTGTCAATTGATGTGCCTTTACATACTATCTCTCTATTTTGCTCAAGTTAGGGAGACTTTTGATTCGTCGGAGATTAATAAAATAATTTCCGAGTTAATAAAGATTCCTCAAATGGTCGAGATTATCTTGCTTAAGGAACCAGAAATTATAAAATTAAGTGAAGAATTTTTAAGTTTCCATAATTTTTTATATCTGGGACGAGGAGTTAATTATCCCATTGCTTTAGAAGGAGCCTTAAAGCTTAAAGAAATTTCTTATATTCATGCTGAAGGCTGCCCTTCTGGAGAGATGAAACACGGTTCTATTGCTCTTTTAGATAAGGCTTTTCCGACAGTGGTAATTGCTCCCCGAGATAAAGTTTATACCAAAGTAATTAACAATATAAAAGAAGTTAAAGCTCGAGATACCCTGGTATTAGCAATTGCAACAGAAGGAGATAAGGAAATTGCCGATATAGTGGATAGAGTATTTTATATCCCCAAAACTTTGGATATACTATATCCCATCTTATCGGTTATCCCTTTACAATTATTCGCATATCACATTGCAGACAGATTGGGATGTGATGTAGATAAACCGAGAAATTTAGCTAAAAGTGTTACTGTGGAATAAAAACAGGAAAGAATAGCTATCGTATTTGGTTTTTAGTTTAGGATAAAGCTAAAAAGTTAGAGTGAAAAGCGAAAAACCATAATTGCTATTTAAGAATTCAAGAGCCTAAGGAATGTAAAATAACTTAACAAATAATATAACCTTATAACTAAAAAAATTCTGAATACCGATTTTACTTCCTGCCCCCTATCTCATATGTGAGATACGAATAATGGGTATTGTGAACTTTAATGGAGTAGTTAGACAGAAAGAAGAATATTACTTTTCCTATCTTTTCTTTCTCTTTCTTGGCTTGATACCTGATACTAGATATTTTGTAAAAATAAAGGAGAAAGAGTATAATTATGAAGATGTACCAAAAAAACTTTAAGAAGGTGACGAAAAATGAAAAAAATGACCAAAGAGATGATTTTAAATAAAGCCAAAGAACAAAATATAAAATTTATAAGATTAAGATTTACCGATATTCTGGGAATGCCCAAGAATGTAGAAATCCCAGTTAGAGAACTGAAAAAAGCTCTTAATGGAGAGATCATGTTCGATGGTTCTTCTATACAGGGTTTTGTGAGGATTGAGGAATCAGATATGTATTTAAAACCAGATTACTCTACCTTTACAGTAAACCCCTGGGAAGAAGAAAAAGATGTAGCCCGAATTACCTGTGATGTTTATAATCCTGATGGCTCTCCTTTTGACGGTTGCCCCAGAAATAATTTGAAGAAAGTGATAAAGGAAGTAGAAGAGATGGGATATTCTATCAATCTTGGACCAGAAGTAGAATTCTTTTTATTTTTTAGAGATGAGGAAGGAGAGGCGACTATCAAAACTCATGACCGGGGAGGTTACTTCGACCTTTTGCCAGTTGATTTAGGAGAAGAAGCAAGGAGAGACATGGTAATAGCCTTGGAAAAATTGGGATTTGAAATTGAAGCCTCACATCATGAAGTTGCCCCGGGTCAGCACGAAATTGATTTCAGGTACTGTGATGCTCTCACAGCTGCCGATAGAATAATGACTTTAAAGCTAACCGGTAAGACCATAGCTTTAAAACATAATTTACACGTTACCTTTATGCCCAAGCCTGTTTTCGGAATATGTGGTTCTGGAATGCATACCCACATATCTTTATTTAAAAATGGTGGAAATATATTTTATAATCCCAATGGGAAATATCAATTGAGCAAGGAAGCACTTTATTTTATCGGTGGTTTATTAAAACATGCCAAGGGGTTTACTGCTATTACCAATCCCTTAGTAAATTCTTATAAAAGATTAACCCCTGGTTATGAAGCACCGGTTTATATTGCCTGGTCAGAAAGAAATCGTAGTCCTTTAATCAGGGTACCAGCAGCAAGAGGAGTGGGCGCCAGGGCGGAACTTAGAAGTCCTGATCCATCCTGTAATCCTTATTTAGCTTTTGCAGTAGTGCTAAAAGCAGGTATAGATGGAATTAAAAACCGGGTTGATCCGGGGAAACCGGTAAGTCAAAATATTTATACCATGAACAAAAAAGAGAAGGAATCTCTGGGTATCGAAAGCTTACCCTCAACTCTAAACGAAGCTTTGCTAGAATTAGACAAGGATGAAGTAGTAAAATCTGCTTTGACCGGTCATATTTTAGAAAATTATATCGAAGCTAAGAAAGAAGAATGGGAAAACTATCGCATTCAAGTTCATCAGTGGGAATTGGATAAGTATTTGACAATTTATTGATCATTAAAGAGAAAGGAATTCAGGAGCCAGAAGTCAGAATCCAGAATGAGAACATATATAGTAAATAACAAAGAATGAAAAATTAAAAACGATAAAGTCTATTTCATAATTTAAAACTATTATTTATTATTGCGTGGCTTGTATTCAATGTCGTGTTAAATACTATTATTTGTTCTTCTATCTTTTGTTTATCTTTTTCGCGATACACGATACATAACATTCAATACTATACGATTTCATTCTGGCTCTTGATTTCTGAATACTTTATTTTTTTTGGAGGGAAATAGTTATGAGTGGTTTAAGTAAAATATCTAACCGAAAGAAAATTGATTTGAGAAGTGATACGGTTACCTTGCCGACAGATGAGATGCGAGAAGCTATGAATAATGCTGAAGTGGGAGATGATGTTTACCAGGAAGACCCAACCGTTAATCGATTGGAAGAATTAGCTACTAAAAAATTGGGGAAAGAAGCAGCATTATTCCTACCCAGTGGTACTATGGGAAATCTTATTGCGGTATTAAGTCATTGCCAAAGAGGAGATGAAGTAATTTTAGAGATGGACTCCCATATTTATTATTACGAGGTGGGTGGTATGTCGGCAGTTGCGGGGGTGATACCCCGGTTGATTACCGGAGATAAAGGAATTCTTGCTCCTCAGGATATTAAGAGGGCATTAAGAGAGGAAAATCTTCATTATCCCAAGACGACTTTAATCTGTTTGGAAAATACTCATAATCGAGCAGGTGGAACAATTGCTCCGCCTGAAATTATTGAAGAAATCTGCCAATTGGCTCATCAACGGAATATTCAAGTTCATTTAGATGGTGCTCGAATATTTAATGTCGCTATAGCTTTAAATATTAAACCCGCTCTTCTCGTCAAAAATGTTGATTCAGTAATGTTCTGTCTTTCCAAAGGTCTTAGCGCTCCGGTAGGTTCGATTATAGCCGGTTCAAAAGAATTTATTCAAAGAGCTCGTAAAAACAGAAAGATGTTGGGAGGAGGAATGAGGCAGTCAGGTATTTTAGCAGCAGCAGGGATAGTTGCTATTGAAAAAATGGTAGAAAGATTAGGAGAAGATCATAAAAATGCCCGAATTCTAGGAGAAGGTTTGGCTGATATAGGTAGAATAAAAGTTGATTTAGAGACAGTCCAGACTAACATGGTCTGTTTTGACCTTAATAGATCCGGTATGGACACTCACCAATTTTTGCCTAAGTTGGCGGAGTATAATATATTGGGTTCACCACGACCTCCTACAAAAGTTCGCTTGGTTACTCATTACGGAATAAGCAAAGAAGATATTAATACTACCATAAAGGCGATAAAAGAAATAGTAAAAAATTAGTTGACCAGTTAGTTGGTTACCTGGTTAATTAGTTAAGAAAACAGAAACCAGAATCCAAATAAGTATATCATATTTTGTGAATAATATCTTGCATAAAATACAGTAACAAGTAATAAGTAATGAGTAGTAAGATCAAATTTCCTAAATTATAAAAACAGATATTTTAACAGGTTGTTTATCACATGTCACATATTACTTCACTTGTTGATTAGTTGCTTAGTTAATAAATTATTAGAATTAAACTATTTAACTGGTTTACCTTGTATATTGTATTTCAAGCTAACGACTAACGATTATTCACTAACGACTAATTTACAGGGAGGTTGTAATTTTGCAAGCTTTACCAGGATATAAAAACTGTTTTGTCTGTGGGAACGATAATCTCATCGGTTTAAATATTGTTTTTTTTAAGGATCAAGATAAAATTAAAGCAGAGTTTATCCCCGAATCAAAACATCAAGGCTTTAAAGGAATTGTTCACGGAGGAATATTATTTTCAATTTTAGATGAAATAATGGGCAGAACCGCTGTGATAACTAAAGATGTTATGACTATGACTGTGCAAATTAGTATCAAATACAGAAAAAAAGCTTTGGTAGGAGAAAAGATTATCTTTACCGCTCAAATGACTAAAGATTTAGGCAGGATGATTAATGCTCAAGCAGAAGCTCGTTCAGAAGACGGCACTTTATTAACCGAGGCAAAAGGGAAATTTATAGTTATATCTAAAGAAATGCAGAGAGAAGTAGAAGAATATATGCAATGCTAATCTTTAGTTAATTTAATTGTATAAAAATTGCCTTTTTCTGTAAGCCCTAATTCGTATATAGTAGTAAAACGAAAAACGAAAAGCGCAAAATGTAAAGCCATAGCTCAAAATTTAAAAATTCAAATATACTATTTTATTTATTAAATATTATCTTTCTTATCTCGCATATAAGATAGAAGCCAGAAGTCAGAATCCAGTATTCAGAATTATTTAAAATTATGAGAATATATTCTTTGTAAAGTTGTTTTATATTCTTCTGACTTCTGACTACTGGCTCCTGAATTCTTAAATAATAATTATGGTTTTTCGCTTTTAGTTTTATATTTTTAGCGATATACTAGAAATTGAAAAATGGTATTCAAAACTAATGACTAATTTAAGGATATTTTACTAAAATTATTTTAGTAATGGATGGGGGCAAAAGATGTTTTTTACTAAACTATTGATATTATTTGTAATAGTTCCAGTAACAGAACTATATATTCTAATTGAAGTAGGGAAAAAGATAGGGAGCCTAACTATAATTGGCGTAATCATATTAACCGGGATAATCGGAGCATACCTGGTAAAAAATCAAGGTTTTATAATTTTAAAAAAGATTCAGAATGATTTAAATGAAGGTATTATGCCAGGGGACAGTTTAATTCAAGGAGCCATTATTCTGGTCGGAGGGATATTGCTTCTTACCCCTGGTTTTGCTACAGATATATTGGGTTTTGTTTTTTTAATACCCATTAGTAGAAATGTAGTTAAAAAATATTTATTAAAATGGCTGAAAGGAAAGATAAAAGAGGGTAATTTTTATTACAGAGAATTTTAAAATACTTATTTACTTATAAATGGAAACAAGAAATCATTAACAAGGGGAATAATGTCTTTGATTATAGGTTGCGGAATAGATTTGGTTAAAATAGAAAGAATAGAAAAAATAATTAGAAGATGGGGAAATAATTTTACCTCCAGGATATTTACTTTATTAGAGGGAGAATATTGTGAAAAAAAGAGGGGTAATAAATTTCAATCCTATGCTGGAAAATTTGCTGCCAAAGAAGCTTTATTAAAAGCATTAGGATTAGGCTTAAGAGGGGTTAATTGGAAGGAGATTGAAATAGAAAATAATGAACTTGGTCAACCTACTATTGAGACATCTGGAAAACTAAAAAATATCGCTTCATCAAAAGGAATTAGCAAGTATTTTGTTAGCATTTCTCACACCAAAGACTATGCTGTTGCCCAAGTAATTCTTGAAGGCACGCTTGATAAATAAAAATCAATACTGATTCGTACCTATTTAGTTAGCTAGTTAGTTGGTTATCCGGAACAAATTTGTATCTCGCATCTCATGAATCGTATCTCGTGAAAACTAGCGTATAGCGGGTAGCGTATAGATATAGCGAAAAACGAAAAGTGCAAAACGTAAAACCATAGCTTAAAATTAAAAATTTAAATACATTGTTTTATCTATTGATTTTTATCTTTCTTGTCTTGTATACTATATAGCAAAATGAAAAGATGAAGAGCAAAAACAGAACTTAAAATTTAGTTTTGAGAGAAAAAGTTTTGAGTTTTGAATTATGGTTTTCGCTTTTAGCTTTAACTTTTTAGCGATATCCTGAACTGATAACCAAAAACCGTAGACTGAAAACTCTGAATTTGCATCTCGCACCTTGCAACTTGTATTTAAAACTAACTACTATTCACTATCGACTAATTTAAGAGGAGTTATCTTATGAAGGTAGTTACCAGTCGACAAATGAGAGAAATTGACCGCAAGGCAATAGAGGAAAATAACATATCAGGTTTTACTTTAATGGAAAATGCCGGATTAAGAATATTTCAAAGCCTGAAAAATATTTACCCTGACTTAAGATTAAAAAAGATTATCATTTTTTCTGGATCGGGAAATAATGGTGGAGATGGTTTTGTAGTTTCCCGTCATCTTCATGATTACGGAGCGAAGGTAAAAGTATTTCTTCTGGCTCCTTTTAACAAATTTAAAGGTGAAGCAGGAGAAAAATTAAATATAATTAATAAAATGGGAGTTGAGTTAACCGAAGCAGATGCAATAAAACTCGAAGAAATAAAAGAAGCCATACAAAACTCTGATTTAATTATTGATGCTATGTTGGGAACTGGACTGCAAGGAATAGTGACTGGCTTAAAAGCAAAGATTATAGATTTAGTTAATACTGCGGGCAAAGAAGTAGTTGCAATTGATGTTCCTTCTGGTTTAAATACAGACTCAGGCAAGATCGAAGGACCATGCATAAAAGCAAATCATACTATTACTTTAGCCCTGCCAAAAATTGGTTTATTGCTATTCCCTGGAGCAAGTCATGCAGGAAAGGTAACGGTTGAAGACATTGGCATACCCGCTCACCTTTTAAAAAATATTAAAATAAAAACTAACATAATAACTGAAGAGATAGTCAAATCACTTCTACCTTTTCGTGCAACCTATTCCCACAAAGGTTCTTTCGGTAAAGTCTTGATTTTAGCTGGCTCGGTTGGTATGACCGGAGCAGCATATTTAGCCAGTGAAGCAGCCATGAGAAGTGGAACCGGCATTGTCACATTAGGAATTCCTCGAAGCTTAAATCAAATAATGGAAGTAAAACTAACTGAAGTTATGACTCTCCCTCTTGCCGAAACGGAAAAGCAGTCTTTAGGAGAAGAAGCAGAAGGAACAATTTCAAAATTAATAAAAAATTATTCTGTTTTAGGGATAGGCCCTGGCATTTCCAGACAAACAGAGACTAAAAGGTTAATAAGAAAAATTATTGAAAAAGCGCATATATCTTTGGTTGTTGATGCCGATGCAATATATGCTTTAAGTGAGGATCTTAGCGTATTGAAAAAAACTAAAACTCCCTTAGTGATTACTCCCCATACCGGGGAAATAGCTAAACTAATCAATAAGAGTATAGATTTTATTTTAAATAATCGGTTAGATGTTACTAGAGAAATTGCTCAAAAATATGGAATTGTAGTAGTTTTAAAGGGAGCTAGAACAATTATCGCCAATAAAGAAGGAGAAGTTTATATCAATGCTGGTGATAATTCAGGAATGGCTACCGGAGGCTCGGGGGATGTTCTAACCGGAATAATTTGCAGTTTGATAGCCCAGGGTACTGATAATTTTTCGGCGGCGATAGCTGGAGTGTACATCCATAGTCTGGCCGGTAATTTAGCTCGAGACATTAAAGGAGAAAGAGGTATGATAGCCGGTGATATCTTATCTCAAATACCTCAGGCTTTTTTGAATTTAGAATAAATAAAGACAGTTGTATAGCGAAAAATGAAAAGCGCAAAACTTAAAACCATAGCTTAAAATCAAAAATTTAAATATATTATTTTATCTATTGATTTTCATTTATTTTATCTTGCATGCTATAAGCAAAAATAAAAAAAATAAAGAAGCAAAAACGAAAACTTAAAATTTAGTATTGAAAGAAAATATTTTTAGTTTAATCGGGATAAATATCTTGCTATTCAAAAGTCATACGCCATGATTACTACGATATACAATATATAAAAAAGGGAAAATAAAATGCAAAAACTATTAGGTCCTACCTGGACAGAGGTAAACCTTGATGCTGTCGCTCAAAATGTAAAAAGTATTAAAAATTTAATTGGTGAAAAAAAAGAATTAATGGCGGTATTAAAAGGTAATGCCTACGGGCATGATGTTTTGGAAATATCTTCAGTAGTTTTAAATAATGGCGCCAGCAGGTTAGCGGTCGCACGTTTAGAAGAAGGCATTTTCCTCCGTAAAGCTGATATTACTGTTCCTATTTTAATCCTTGGTTTAACTTTAAAACAACAAGCAGAATTATTGGTATCATATAATATAACTCCAGCGGTATGTGACTACGAAATGATAGAAAAACTTTCTGAATCAGCGATTAAAGAGAACAAAGTAGTTAAAATTCATCTTAAGGTAGATACCGGTATGGGAAGAATAGGGATTTTACCTCATGATATTTTAAGATTTATTAAAAGGGTAAGAACTTTAAGGAATGTGGAAATAGAAGGCATTTTTACCCATTTTTCGGTTGCCGATGAGAAAGATAAAACTTATACTAAAAAACAGTTTCAGAAATTTATGGAAGTTTTAACTGTTTTAGAAAAAGAAGGAATAAGAATTCCAGTAAAACATGTCGGTAACAGTGCTACGCTTCTTGATTTGCCGCGTATGTGGTTGGATTTAGTAAGGCCGGGGATTTCCATATATGGACTGTACCCTTCAACAGAGACGCAGAAAACTGTAAAACTGATTCCGGCCCAAAGTTTTAAAACTCAAATAGTTTTTTTGAAAGAATTACCTGCGGGAGAATGTGTCGGATATGGTCGAACCTATACTACCATCCAGAGAAGAACAGTTGTTGCTTCCTTACCAGTTGGTTATGCTGATGGTTACAATCGGCTTCTTTCTAATCAGGGAGAGGTTTTAGTAAGGGGAAGGCGGTTTCCCGTAATTGGTCGAATATGCATGGATCAAACCATGATAGACGTTACCAATCTTCCCCATGTGGAGATAGGAGACGAAGTGGTACTTTGGGGAAGGCAAGGACAGGAAGAAATAACCGTAGAAGAAATAGCAGATAAAATTGGAACCATAAACTATGAAGTTGCCCATTTGCCAGATAAAAAACGAGTTCCCAAATTATTTGTTAAGGGTGAAAGACCTTATAAAATTAAGAGTATTTTAGGGGAAAAATTGCTATAGCGGATAGCAAGAAGGCGAAAAATGAAAAGCGCAAAACCTAAAACTATAACTCAAAACTTAAAATTGTCAATTCGCATATATCAAAATATACATCAAACATAAAAAAGGTTTTAACGTAATATTCTTTAGCGATAAGAAAATAAGCTCTAAGATTTGAATTATGACCCGTATTTTATTATTTTGCTCAAATATTATTTTCACAACTTCTACCCTAATGAAATAAAATATAGTAGGGGTAACCGTTTTCAATTAATTTTAAATTTTGAATTATGGCTTTTCGCTTTTCGCTTTAAGTTTTTAGTTTAATCTGAAACCATTAGTAAATTAAATAAATAGAATAGTTAAACTATACACTATAATTAGAAAGGTTTAAATTATCCATAATATGAATTTAACTATTATTACTAAAAGCCCTGAAGAAACGAAAAAATTAGGGGAAGAAGTAGGAAAATTAACTAAGCCCGGTGATTTATTAGCTTTTTATGGAGAACTGGGCGCAGGAAAAACCTGTTTCATTCAAGGGATATCTCATAATTTAGAGGTGAAAGATTATGTAACCAGCCCTTCCTTTACTATTATAAATGAATATCAAGGCAAGGTTCCGATTTATCATTTTGACCTGTTTCGGCTTAATAATGTAGAAGAAATTTCAGAATTGGGTTACGAGGAATATTTTCACGGAGATGCCTTGACAGTTATCGAGTGGGCCGGGAAGATTGAACATTTTTTACCAAAAGAACATTTAAAGATCGACATCAAATTTAAAGATCGTTATCAAAGAACAATTTCTTTCATTCCTCAAGGGGATAGATTTGATAAGTTTTTAAAGGAGCTAAGCAGAATTGAAAATTTTAGGAATTGATACTTCTACTAAATTTTGTAATTTAGGCTTAATAGAAGATAGGGACGTTCTTATAGAGCACACTATTAGTAGTATAAAGAAAAGACACTCATCTATTTTAGTGCCTGCAATAGAAGACTTATTAAAAGCAATAGATGTAAAAATGGAAGAAATTGACGGTGTTGCGGTTTCTATAGGTCCGGGTTCTTTTACCGGACTCCGTATTGGCTTAAGTGTAGCAAAAGGTCTTTGTTACTCTCGTTCATTGCCTTTATTAGGAATTCCTACTTTAGAAGCCTGTGCATTCCCCTTAAGGGAAATCCCATATTTAATATGCCCCATTTTAAAATCAAAGAAAGATGAAATATATGATGTTGTATTTCGAGGAGGAGATAGCTTGCATAAGGTTATGGATTATAAATGCGAGGATATTCAAAATCTGCTCGTCCGGCTTTCACCTTTAAAAGAAAAGATGATCTTCTTGGGAGATGGAATAAAAAAATATCAGGATAATATTAAAGAAAAGATAGCTAGAAATGCCTTGTTTATAGATTCACAATTAAATTTATCAATGGCTGCCAGTATTGCTTTTTTAGGTTTGAATAAGCTTAAAAAAGGAGAAGAAGATGATATCTCTTCGCTTACTCCTTTTTATTTGAGGAAATCTCAAGCTGAAATTATATGGGAGAAAAAATATAAGTGATTGACCATGATTAACAAAAGTTTTACCGAAAAAACTATTAGACCTATGGGAATAGATGATTTAAAAAAAATATTGGAGATTGAAAAACAATCTTTTCTCGTTCCCTGGACTTATGACCTGTTTTTTAGCGAATTAAACAGAAATAGATGTGCTAAATATTTTGTGTTAGAGAAAGATAATGAAGTAGTAGGTTACCTTGGTCTTTGGCACAAAGGAAACAGTTTTCATATTACCAATATTGCTACTACTGAAAAATTACGTAAAAAGGGTTATGGCGAAAATCTTTTAAGGTATACTGAGAAAATAGCCGTTACCTCTAAAATAAAAAAATATCTTTAGAAGTAAGAAGGTCAAACTATATTGCCCAGAATATTTACAGAAAATGTGGATATAAGGTGATAAGATTTTTGAGAAATTACTATCAAGAAGAAAAAGAAGATGCGCTGGTTATGGAAAAGAAATTATAATAGAAACCAATATCCAGAATTATTTAAAATTATGAGAATATATTTTTTGTTAAGTTATTTTATATTCTTCTGGCTTCTGACTGCTGGTTCCGGAATCCTTAAATAACAATTATGGTTTTAAATATTTCGTTATAAATTTTTAACCTTACTAAAAAAAATATATTTAATTTTACCTTAGACACCACAGAAGGTATTCATTAATCTGATTTTGAAAGGGAAAAGCATATGCCAGATTTAATAATGGGAATCGAAACTTCTTGTGATGAAACAGCAGCTGCAATTGTTGAAGATGGAAAAATAATTATATCGAATATAGTCGCTTCCCAGATCAGCATTCATCAAAAATATGGAGGAGTAGTTCCTGAAATAGCCTCACGTAAACATGTGGAGTACATCATTCCGGTGATTGATAAAGCCTTAAAAGAATCAGGAAAAAAGATTACTGATTTATCTGCAATAGCAGTAACTTACGGCCCAGGTTTAATAGGTTCACTCTTGGTGGGCTTATCTGTCGCCAAAGCAATGGCTTATGCTCAAAATATACCACTTGTCGGAGTAAACCATCTTGAAGCTCACATTTATGCAAATTTTTTAGAACACAATGAGATAAAGCCCCCTTTTGTTTGTTTAATCGTTTCAGGTGGACATACATCTCTGGTATATATAAAACATTTTGGAGAATATAAATTATTAGGCCAGACCAAAGATGACGCTGCAGGAGAGGTTTTCGATAAAATAGCTAAGACTTTAAACTTAGGTTACCCTGGTGGACCAATCACTGAAAAGTTAGCCGAAGGAGGAGACCCTTCCTCAATCCAATTCCCTCGCCCTATTTTAAATGATAAAAGTTATGATTTTAGTTTTAGTGGTCTTAAGACTGCTGTAATTTACCATGTAAAGGAATTAAAAAAAGAGAATAAAAATATACCTGTCGGCGATATATTGGCTTCTTTCCAACAGGCGGTAACCGATGTTTTAGTAAGAAAGACTATAAACGCAGCGTTAAAATTTAAAACTAAACAGATTGTATTAGCTGGCGGAGTTGCTGCCAATAGTTCTTTAAGAAAAGAGATTAAAGAAAATGCAAATTTATTAAATATAAAAGTATTTTATCCTTCAATTTCTTTGTGTACTGATAATGCAGCTATGGTAGCTTCCGCAGGATATTATAAATTTAGAGAAAACAAAAAATCATCATTATACTTAGATGCGGTTTCAAGACTACCATTAGAGAGTAAAAACTATTAAATAGAAGTAATAAACAGATAAGTAACTTATAATCATAAATAATAACGATAAATAGCTAAATATGGCCGATAACGAGGTTTGCTTTTCACAAGAAGTTTATATACTATATATAAGGTATTTTTAGCACTCTTACCATGAGAGTGCTAATTATTTTACAAAAAACAAATATTAATTAAAGGAGGTTACTGAATATGAACGTTAAGGAACTAAAACCGCTAGGAGATCGGGTATTGATAAAACCCATATTCGAAGAGGAGAAGAGTAAAGGGGGAATTCTACTTCCCGATACTGTTTCAAAAGAAAAACCCCAAGCGGGAGAAATATTAGCAGTAGGACCCGGTGGTACTAACAAAGATGGGAAAATAATTCCTATGACTGTTAAAAAAGGAGATAAAGTAGTTTACGCAAAATATTCCGGGACAGACATTAAAGGCGACAATGATGAAGAGTATATCATTCTGAGCGAAAAAGATATTTTAGCAATCGTTAAGTAATAAAATATAGGTTTTTAAGTTAAAGTTTATTTAAAAAACAAT
>Ga0255366_10038_pt1 | contig 20084 bp, 15 predicted proteins | sample ANMaggSeSYBR01C4_FD_182086 | JGI IMG/M metagenome (GOLD analysis project Ga0255366, IMG submission 182086) | Sediment cell enrichment communities from methane seep in Santa Monica Basin, California, United Staets - ANME aggregate JGI... | ecosystem: Environmental > Aquatic > Marine > Cold seeps >... | reverse complement strand
CCGCCTCACCAGGGTCGGGTGGAGCGTGGGTTAGTGCTATTTTGTCTAGGACCAATCTATTTTGATGTCGTCGAACTCATTGCCAAAAAACCTCTTCGCAAATAATGAGACTCCATCCTCGATAGATTCAAAATCCTCTACCTCGACCAGAACATAACGCATAACACCAATTTCTGCTTTCCAGTGAATCTTGCAGCCAGAATCCATCTTCTGGATTAGGCCACCATCAAAATCCCTGTCCAGTTTCCAGGCAGCAGGATACCAACCATTTTCATCAAGGATTTTAATGATTTCTTCACAAACTAATTTTCCATTTAGGACACCATCATACAATTCTTGGCGATCATTAACATCGAGATGCCAATTGAGTGCGAATTTCTGTGCTAAATGAGTTTGGTCTGTTTGTTTAATCATTAATAGCACTAACGGATGAGCTCACCCGCCGCAATTTGTGATTGTTTATAGAAATTGTAAACGATTCTACAACTATTTAAGCAACGGTTCTTGTTCGGCGCACGGGCGGAGCCCGGTCGGGTGGAGCGGGGGTTATATTGAGCGGCGGTGAAAGCAGCACCCGCTTAACTTTAGCAACTTCCAAAAAACAACGAGAATGAGACCAATAAAACGAGATTAACGAGAAAACATTCAATCTTAGAGAAGCTTAATAACGATTCTAAACCAGGACACCCTTAAATTAACAATATCTGACGTAAATGAAAAGCGGTCCCCAAAAACTGGAACCATCAACCAAATAAAGCAGAAAATAATGATCAACAAATTATATAGGAAAACAACTACCAAAAGGAATTAATAACAAAAGCTTTTAAGCAACAACATGCAGCCGCGAAATATAACGTTAATTATGTTTCAAATGCGCGATAATCTCTTAGGCGTTATGTTCCATGATGGAAGATAATATCTGGGAAGTTATCGCCCAACCTCACCAACCCAGCGGGTTTGGATCCATATTCAAAGTATAGCATGAGGATTTATTAATTCGTGTCCCCAACTAATGGTTTTTTTGTTTGGGGGCAGTTAACCCCAGGGATAAAAACAAGCAACACTAGAATTTCCCTCTGATTACTGAGTTGGATTGAATTAATTTGCAAACATGAACCACATCGGGCCAAGTTCCTGCCCTAATATTTGCGCTCTTTGTTATAATAACTTGGCTTAGGTTTCTATAATTAATCGGGAGGATGTATGTCGCAGCAGATCAAGTTTGGAACAGATGGCTGGCGGGGTCATGTTGGAGAAAATTATACTTTTGCAAATGTCCGCCGCTGTACACAGGGATTTGCGTCCTACCTGGCAGAGCAGGGTTTTCAGGATCGCTGGGTGGTTGTGGGTCATGACCGCAGGTACCAGGCTGAACAATTCGCGGCTGCAGCCGCTGAAGTATTGGCAGGCAATGGATTTAAAGTGTACCTGACCGCTGGCCCAACGCCGACTCCGGTCATATCCTATGCCGTGGTTGATAAAAAAGCAGCCGCTGCGATCAATATTACAGCCTCCCATAATCCATATACCGATAACGGTTTTAAAGTACGGGATGAAAATGGCGGGGCGATTGATCCAGAGGGCCTGATCAGGATTGAATCGAATATTCCGGAGAGTGAAGATGAGGTTAAACGGACTCCGCTAAAAGATGCCATTGATGCCGGAGCTATCGTGATGTTTGATGCTGCACCTGCTTACATCACTCACATAGAAACCCTGATTGACCTGCAGCCAATTAAAGATGCTGGTTTACGGGTGATGGTAGATCCGATGTGGGGAAATGGCGCAGGCTGGTTTCCCAAACTGATCGGAGGTGGAGCAACTGAGGTCTTTGAAATTCACCAGGACCGGAATCCGAACTTCCCGGAAATGACCCGCCCGGAACCAATACCCCCCAACGTGGATGTTGGTTTAAAAGCTACCCTGGAACATAAAGCAGATGTATTGCTTATTAATGATGGGGATGCTGACAGGCTTGGCATTGGAGACGAGAAAGGTCAATTTGTCAATCAGCTGAGGGTGTATGCTTTAATGGCATATTACCTCTTGGAAATCCGCGAAATGCGGGGGCCGATTGTAAAAACTCTCTCCACAACCACAATGCTGGAAAAATTAGGCAAGATATACGATGTCCCGGTCTATAATACCGGTGTTGGATTTAAGTATGTTGCACCGAAAATGATTGAAACTGACGCTATGATCGGCGGTGAAGAATCCGGCGGGTATGCCTTTAAAGGAAATGTGCCGGAGCGTGACGGAATTCTGGCCGGCCTTTATTTCCTTGATTTTATGGTAAAGATGAACAAAAAACCATCTGAATTAGTGGAGGTTTTATTTGATAAAGTAGGCGCTCATTATTACGATCGGATAGACACTCCCTTTAAGGGAGATCGGGCAGATAAGATCCATAGAATTGAAACTGCGGATCCGGATACAATCGGCGGGTTAAAGGTAACCGATTTGGTAACTGTTGATGGGTACAAATTTGTATTGGAAGATGGCGGCTGGTTGTTAATCCGGTTTTCCGGAACCGAACCGATTATCAGGGTTTATTGCGAGACAACTTACCCGGATCGTGTGAAGGCTATTCTGCAGGATGGACTGAAGATAGCTGGAATTGATGATGGGGACATGTGACCCTGACAGATACCCATTGCCATTTGAATTTTAAAACCTACCAGGATGATTTACTGGATGTGTTATCCCGCGCGGAGGCGACCGGTATCAAGCGCATCCTGGTTCCGGCTATTGATCTGGAAACAAGCCGGGAAGTGCTGAGGCTGGTGGATACTTATGAGATGCTGTATGCCGCAGTGGGTGTGCATCCAAACAGCTCTCAAACCTGGAATTCGGATTCAGCCGGGGAGTTAGAATCTTTGGCTTCCCATCCAAAAGTGGTTGTGATTGGAGAAATTGGTCTGGATTATTACCGGGACACAGCGCCAAAAAATATCCAGATCGATGTATTAAAGAAACAGCTCCAGATAGCGGGCAGAAGAAAATTGCCAGTCATCCTTCATGTCAGAAATAAAACCGAAGAAGACAGGGCCTGCATCAAGGATTTATTGAAAATTTTAGAGGATTGGGTAACTGAGGAGGGTACTTTACCTCAAGAGCTTAAAAGCAGACCCGGTGTTATCCATTCATTTTCAGGTAACCTGGAGGAGAGCAAACAAGCGCTGCAGTTAGGATTTTATATAGGGATAACAGGGTCAGTTACATTTAAGAAAGCGGATGCAGTACGGGAAGTTGTCCTGCACACCCCCCTATCAAAATTGCTGATTGAAACGGATGGTCCATTCATTACACCGCATCCATTCCGGGGAAAACGTAATGAACCTGCGCACGTTCGTTATATTGTTGATAAAATAAATGAAATAACCGGAAATCCGCAGGAAATTATTGCAAGACAGACAACAGCAAATGCCGTCAGTCTGTTACAGTGGGAGTAAGAATTTGATGTATTACGAGTTTGCTAGTTCGATTGAAGATAAATTATTGCTGGCGGAACAGAAAATGATGTCCAGATCTTCTGGACACCATCCGGATTTGACCGCAGCGTTAGAACATTTATTGGCTTCCGGCGGAAAACGGATTCGGCCAATTATTACCTTGCTGATGGGTTCCTTGCTGGGAGCAGACGATGAGAAACTAATTTCACTGGGTGCTTCTATTGAAATGCTGCACACGGCAACCCTGGTTCATGACGATTTAATTGATGGTGCACTGTTCCGCAGAGGAAACCCCACAATCAATTCCCACTGGACCCCTTCAGTAACAGTGTTAACGGGAGATTATATATTTGCCCAGGCAGCCGAGCTGGCTGCGGAAATCGGATCCACCGAAGCCATGAGCCTCTTTGCAGAGACCCTCAGCACAATAGTTAATGGAGAAATCTCACAACTTCTGGGGCGAAACAAATTTTCTTCCCGGGAGGATTATTATCACCGGATTTATGAGAAAACTGGCTCGTTGTTCTCTCTCTCCGCGAAATCCGCAGCGTTGATTAGCCCTGCAGATAGAAAATACATTAACCCGGCAGAAGAATACGGCAGTGAAATTGGGAAAGCCTTCCAAATTGTAGATGATGTGCTTGACTTTACCGGAGATCAGACCCGGATAGGAAAACCCATCGGCAGTGATTTACGCCAGGGAGTGCCTACTTTGCCATCCTTGTATTACGGAGAACAAAATCCGGGGGACAAGATCCTGAAAGATGTGCTCGATGGATCTGCCAGCGATTCCGAAATTGATCAACTTATTGAGCGCATAAATCAGAGCGGAGTCATACAATTGGCGATGAATGAAGCCAGGGAGTGTACAAAAAACGCGATCAGCTCCCTGTCAGGATTTCCCAAAGGACATGATCGGCAAGCTTTGGAAGATCTTGCGAATTATATCGTTGACCGGGATTTGTAAATATAAAGGAAAAATTAAAATGGAAATCCCGCTTGATTTATTCAAGCGGGATTTTGTTTTTCTCGGCAGTAATAAATTTAGGGGATGTTCTGATTATAAAAATTGTAAATCGCTTCTGATAACTGTCCTACGAGGAAAGACGCATTATCCCAGATAAGCTGCTGGGGATGATAGAGAAATATAACCAGGACATAGTCACCACCCGGGGAAAAAATAATACCGGCGTCACCCAGGGTTTGCATGATTCCATTATAGGTTACCCAGCCATGTTTATGAGCAACCTCGGTCACATCTGGAACTCCTCGCTCCAACAAAGTTCCCAGTTTATTTTGTGAGAGATAGTTGAGCATCATTTGGCATTCTGTCTGGGTAATCTCGTCTGAAAAAACAGCTTTAAAAGTCCCTTGTCCATTGTCTGCGCATAAATAAATGTCTTCAAGCAGCATTCCGAGATCTGACGGAGTGGACTGATTGTATATATCCGGATCAGTGGAGATATCTTCCCGTTGATTGGCCGGTGTTTGATAAACTTTTAGTAAGGGAGCCCCAAACCAAAATTCACCGGCCAAAAATGTGTTTTCCAGCCCTAATGCCTGCATATCGTCCGTTACTTCCAGGGGAGCCTGGCTGGGATGGATTACTCGTTCCATGACCCAATCGGCCGGGTCATTCCCGGATTTGATGATCATATTTTGAAGAAGATTAATCGTTTCAGCATCCTCATCTTCGTTAATCCGCCGGAAAATTGAAGTCATTATCGGAATTTTCGCAATGCTGGCAGTAGTAAATGCCACATCCGGATTGGTTGAAATTTCAAACCCATTTTGATAAGCAAAATGTATTTCTTCAATGGTGCTGATATTGAGCATATAAAGTCCAACGACTCCATCAAACCCATTCAGATCAATCGTTTGCAGGAGTAAAGTTTTAAGGTTTTGCAGGGAAGGCCTGGGCGGATTGGTTTGTTCTCTTGGCAGATTTACTGACCTGTTAGTCACTGACTTCATCGAACTGTCAATCAGCAAAACAGCTGTATCAATATCAAGCACAGTACCTAATGTGCCGGGCGAAAAGCTGACTGTCCCAGTTTGAGGTACTGCAGGAGAGGGCGGTTTGTCATACCGGGATGCAATTTCATCTACTAAATAAGTCCTCAGGCGGTCTTCCGAGTAATTAGCCCGTAAAGGAATTGAAACTCTGGATATTTGACGTCCCCAGAGATAATCCCAAAATCCTATCCAAAATGAGTGTTTAGTGCGTTCCAGGTCGGCTGCAGCAAGCATGCTTTCCAGATCCAATTCAAATCCACAAATTGATGGGGAGAACAGGATTGTTTGATCATCATAATGAAGTTCTACCGGCAGGGTATAAACTTCTAATAATCGCTGAGCAGCTTCCTGTCGGTTAAGTCCGCCAACCGGAACCTCGGCTATATTCATACTGCTGGGATAAGTTGTCCGCAGTCTGCTGAAACGGACAAACTGCAGAGTCGCAAAGATCACAGCGGCAATGATAAAAAACACTGACAGCCAGCTTAATGCTGAAAAAGAAGGACGTCTTTTCAAACCGATTCTCCTCTTAAGGAAAGATTACTACAGGGGAAAGTTTATCACAGGAAACCCAGGTTGCCAATTAAATCGAAAAACTATCCATACTGTTGAAAGGAGAGATCATGGGATGCGAAAATCTCACCAGGATTCAATTTACAATCCAGTTTTCCATTACCTCAAGGTGTTCTTTTGCTTGGATATCTAAGCCTCAGGAAGTTCGATAACGCAGTTGTCTTTCCCAAAATCCCCTAGTATGTACTCATCTGCTTCCCATTCGTTATACCATTTTTCATTGTTCAACAGGTAGCGGAATTCGTGGTTTTTTCCTGGTTCTAATTCAACTGTGATCTTAAAATCACCATTCTTTAGAGACTCCATCGGAGTATTTGTAAGACTCCAATCATTGAAGTCTCCTACCAGGTGTGAGGTAGAGATGTCATATTCAGGTTGTTCATGTTTCGCCAGACGAAATGTCACCTTATAAATATTCCGGCTTTTCACATATTGTTTTTTAACCATTTTAATCCCTTGTATATGACATTCGTCCAAATTTCACGTTAATTTTATCATAAGTCTATATATAATGGAAAAGAGGTGTTAGTTTATTTTCTCCAACCAGAAAAAAGAAAAATCTTTCATTTGAAGAATATTGGTTCCTTGCGAGTGAGAGCTGACATATTGCGCACAATTGAATTATTTTTGACCCTGTAAAAACGGGAAATATGCTCTATAGTAAGAATAGATTCGTTAGATAATTGATTTCATCTAGGATTGCCAGGAAGGTAATGATGTTAAGGATTTTCTTGTCATATTTGGCCCAGGCAGTTTGGGCGAGGAATATTGTTCAGAATTGGGGATTTGCGAGAAAAATGTCGGCCCGCTTTGTCGCTGGCGAAACCCTCGACGAGGCGATTGTTGTCATTCAAGTATTGAATAAGAAGGGGATAAATGCAACCCTGGATCATTTAGGAGAAAACGTTTGCACAGAAGAGGATGCCCGCCAATCCACTGATGAAATTATAACCATTATTGACAGGCTGAAACAAGTAGGGGTTGCCTCAGGCGTTTCTATTAAACTAAGCCAGATCGGACTGGTTGTCGATTCGGCCCTTTGCGAGGAAAACCTGCTGAAAATTCTGGATCGTGCAAAAAATAAAGACATTTTTATCCGGGTTGATATGGAGGATTCTTCATTGACAGAAGAGACCCTGAATTTATTCACCAGGACGAGAAACCAGGGCTATCATTCTATTGTTGGGATCGCAATCCAGTCTTATCTCTTTCGGACTGAAGACGATGTCCGTAAACTGCTGGAAACCGGCAGCAAGATCCGTATTTGTAAGGGAGCATATAAAGAACCTCCCGAAATTGCCTTTCCAAAGAAAAGAGATGTTGATAAGAATTTCGATAAAATCACTAAGCTCCTTCTGGACAGATCCCTGTTGGAAGAGTCGAGAATTAGCTCTGATGGTTCTTTCCCTCCTATCCCGGCGATCGGGACTCATGATCAAGAAAGAATTAATTATGCCCTGGAATATGCGAGATCAATCAATTTACCGTTGCAAGGTTTAGAGATTCAAATGCTGCACGGGATCCGGTCAAATTTGCAGGATCAGTTGGTAAAAGAGGGTTGTCCTGTCCGTGTTTATGTTCCTTATGGAAGCGAATGGTATCCCTATTTTGTCCGCCGCCTGGCGGAACGTCCCGCAAATTTGTGGTTTTTCCTGTCAAATCTTTTCCGGTCATAGGTCAGTCAGTAAGAGGAGTATAAAAAGGGGGAGGCAATAATTAAGAAATCAACCTCTGGACTTGAAAGGTAGTTATAATCTAAGGTATATGATTGAAGTCCAGAGATTGAATCTCCTGAAACATGTCCGTCCCATCCATCTGGTGACGACCGTCGCTCTCTATCTGCTTGGAATAGGGTTTGCCCACTATCTGGGGCAGAGCATTGACTATTCTTTGTTCCTGCTGGGGTTAGCCTGGCTGCTTCTCCTCCAGCTGGGATATTATTTTCTGGGCGATCATTTTAAAACACCATTTGACGCGGGATTGTATAAACGGCTGCCTTTTAGATCGGAGGATAAACCAGCTGAACCAGCTCAATCCGGAGAAACCCTGCTCTATATTTCGGTCTCGTGTTTTGCCGGAGCGGTTGTCATAAGTGTTCTGCTTATATTACAGGGGGCTGTCAGCATCTCAACAGCAGTTTTGATGGGATTGTTTTTTGCAGGATTTTTTCTACTGGTGGTGCCAGGTCTTTCTCTTGATCTGTCGGGTGTAGGAGAAATTATTACTTCATTTACCCTGGTTATTATTCCTCCGGCATTGGCATTTTTCCTCCAGTTTGGCTCATTTCACCGGTTTTTAGCACTTGGTATATTTCCTCTTTTTCCGCTGCACCTGGCGCTGATCCTCTTGTTGCGATTGCCAGGATATAGTCATGACTTAAGGGAAAACAGAAAAAACCTTCTGGTCAGGGTCGGATGGATCCAGGGTATTTTTCTCCATAACCTGATGATCTTCAGCGGGTTCTTGTTGTTCGGTGTGGCAATATTGTTTGGATTTCCAACCCGTATTGTAGGGTCTGTTTTCCTGGTTCTTCCCGCGGCACTTTATCTGGTATGGTACTTGTCTCAACTGGAGGATGGAGCTCCGGTTCTCTGGCCGATAATTACCCTTCTGTCCCTGGTAACGTTTTTCCTGCCGGTTTATTTATTAGCCTATTCTTCCTGGATGCGGTAAACCAGGAAATTGCCTGAGGCCTTATGCCTGAATTCCTTTCTTTAGTCACCCCTGATAAAGCCCTGGAGCTCTTGTTTAACGCAATTAATCCTGAAGTAAAATCAGAGATTATTCAAACCGAAAAGGCTTCAGGTAAAGTTACAGCTGAAGATATTCTCTCCCTCCAAAATTTACCAGATTTTAAACGATCAACCGTGGATGGTTATGCGGTCCTGGCAAAGGAAACCCATGGTGCGGGAGAGAGCCTTCCGGCTTACCTCACCATAAAAGATGAGGTCCCTATGGGGGATGAACCAGAATTTTCTCTTGCCAGCCAGGAATGTGCCTTAATCCATACCGGTGGTATGCTGCCGAAGGACGCAGACGCGGTTATTATGATTGAGGACACACAAATTCTTGAATCAGGGGAAATCGAAGTGTTCAGGGCGGTCGCGAAAGGAGAAAACGTGATTGAAGTTGGGGAGGATGTCTCTGCCGGGGAAACAATTATTCCCAAAGGAACCCGGCTCAGGCCGGCAGAAATTGGCGGGTTAATGGCTTTAGGAATCACGTCTATAAGAACCGCGATACCGCCAGTTATTGGTATCCTGTCAAGCGGTGATGAAATAATTCCTCCCTCACAAAAAACAAAACCTGGAGAAGTGAGAGATATCAACTCCTATACCCTGGCGGCATTAATCGAGGATTTAGGGGGAGAAGTAACCCATTATGGTATTATTGCTGATAGTCGTGATGAGATGCTGAAAGCTTTGAAAAAAGCCCATCAAGAATGTGATCATTTGATTGTCACAGCCGGTTCATCTGCCAGTACCAGGGACCTGACAGCAGAAATTATGAACATCCTTGGTGATCCGGGGGTTCTTGTCCATGGAATCAGCATTAAACCGGGGAAACCAACAATATTTGCGGTATCCGGCGGGAAAATAATGATTGGGCTTCCTGGTAACCCGGTCAGCGCTCTGGTGATTGCGACAATATTAGTTTCACCGATTATCGAGGCGTATTTAGGAGTAAAAAGTTCCAGGCCTGAGCCGGCACTGTTTGCTGAGTTGACGGTGAATATCTCCTCTCAAGCCGGGAGGGAAGACTGGATTCCGGTTCGAGTAATCAAAACGCCAGAAGGCAACTTTCTCGCTGAACCTGTTTTTGGCAGAAGTAATTTAATTTTTATCCTGGCCAGATCAGATGGTTTAATAAAAATACCTGCATCTGCAACCGGGCTCGAAGCTGGATCATTGGTAACAGTTCGTTTGATATAAGGAAGAGAATCGATCATGAATTCAATCCTGACTTTACCGGCTTTGTTCTATATCTGCATCGCGATTTATTCCTTCAGCCTGATAATTAACGCATTACGTAAGCTCCGTGTTTATAAACAGGCAGATTATTTGTTGGTGATTTTGCATGGATTATTTTTACTGATAACGCTGTTGTTATTTGGTACTGAGCTTTCCTGGTGGAAATTCCTAGACCAGGGGATCCGGCTGCATCTGCCGTGGTACGGTATGCTGTTGTTCAGCGGTGTGTTTTACGCCTTAACGCTTGCGGTATTTAGAACAGAGAACCCCGGTTGGATTTGGTTTGTTGGGAGTATTCTAATCGTTGTTATAGCTGCTTTAGCGGATGCGCGGTCCTTATTCCCGGGAGACTTAATTTGGGGAAGCCGGGGAGAGGGTTATTCATACTCGACTTTATCAATTGTAATTCTGGCTTTGGGATGGGGAATTTTAGTCATTCTATCCAGTATCCACCTGCTGAAGGAATATCGGGTTACTGAGAAAGCTGTGGTGAAGCAACGGGCCATTTATTGGACTGCAGCCTTGATTCTCTACCTGGGCAGCTCGGTTCTTTATCGTCTGGATCACTACCTGCTGGGGAGCTTGCTGCTGCTCTTTACCATAATAATATTAAATTTCCTGGTACTCACATATCGACTGCCAGACCTTAAATTGCTGACTTTTAAGGCAGCTGGTTTTTCGCTGACCGGGATTGTAATTATCCTGTTGTATGCCTTGGGATTCCTGATTCTGGAGAAGTATTTCCTTGGTTTTTCCTGGTATAAGCCAGTATATAATGGCGCTTTCTTTTTCCTGATCGCCCTGATATTCTTTTTCCCGGTTCACCGCCTGGTCCAGGCGATTCTCCAGAAACTGACTACCAAAGAGAGAAGCCGGAACCAGGAAATCCGCAGTTATAGCAAAACGTTAAGCAGTATTCTCGATATTGATTTGCTTTCCAAAGTTACTATTGAATTGATTTGTGAAACCCTGGAAGTAAACAAGGGTACATTGTTCCTCGTGGATCGAATTGAACCGGAGAAAGACCCGCCTAATTGGCGCTTAAGAGCGGTCCAGGGAACAACGGTTACGCTGCCGGATCTCGATTTTCTTCCTGCAAGCAGCCCGATAACCAAAGTTCTCGCGGAAGAAAAGCGTCCACTCACACAGTCGGAGCTGGAATTTATCCCGAAGTTTCAAACCGTTCCCGAAAATATTGTAGCCTGGATCAATGCGCTGGAAGTAGAGGCGTTGGTGCCGATCCATACCGAGGATGAATGGATTGGTTTGTTTGCTTTATCCCAAAAACGATCCGGCGCATCATTCTCGGATGACGAAATTGAACTGCTTTCCTCTTTAGCTGATCAGACCTCTGTTGCTCTTCAGAATGCCAGGCTGGTTGAAAGTTTGACAAAAATCGATAGCCAGCTCCGGAGGGTTAAAGCATCTAAGAATACCGCCCTGGATAAAATTGAACGGATTAAAAAATCTGCCTCAGACATAATCAGTATCAAAGCCCACGAATTACGATCACCGCTGACAGTGGTCAGCGGATATTCTCAGCTGTTGGCAAATGATACTGAGCTCATGAAAGATGAATATTATGCTGAATTGATTAAAGGAATTCTCTCTGGGTCTGACCGGCTGCAGAATATTATTGAAAATATGATCTCTACAGCGAGTATTACACCGAGCAATCTTAAGATTGGCACTCGGCCGCTCTCTCTTTATACAATCGTAGACAATATTTGCAGGGATCTGCAGGGGCAAGTTCAAGCGAGGAAAATCACTCTTTCCCATGATAACCTGGGTGAAATTCCTGCTGTCTATGGCGATAGTGAGGCTTTAAAGAAAGTTTTTGAGATCCTGATTAATTATGCAATGACCCATACTCCGAGTGGAGGAAAAATTACCATAACTGGCAGGTTTATTCCGCCCAGATCGGATATTCTCAAATGGGAAGGGGCTGAAATCATTGTCTGTGATACTGGAATAGGCATTGACTCAGAAGCGAAAGACCGCTTTTTCCAGGAGCACAGGAATCCTTTTGTTGCTGATTTTTCACTGCTGGATGAAATTGCAGATGGCGAGGAGCGCCCGGGAGAACAGTTGGCGATTGCCAGAAGCATTATTGAAGCGCATAATGGGCGGGTGTGGGTTGAACGGATGGAAAAAGACACGGAGCACCTGCCAGGAAGCGAATTTCATGTAGTGCTTCCCCTCGAGCAGCAGTCTAATATCACCCAGCCCGACCGGGGCTAGGCAATTTCCTGGAACCCGGCGATAGCCATCAGCATGCCCGAGAGGAATAACCCCGATACTCTCCTTTTTTGTTGTGATATTTTGACGCCCATATCAGTTGGTTTTCACCATAACCATGATTGGGGTTTCAGTGGTTTAACGAATGATTCTTGCCTTGTTTTGAAAGGAATTTAGATCCATTTCCACCCAGGTGGCGCAGAATTGATTAGTTTTCTTAAAGGTGTATTCCCTGAGGGAATAAATTTCGGTTTACAGGACTTTTCTACTCGAAATTGCGAAGTGAGGCAGAGGGAAAATAGGTGGCAGGATTGCCCTTGACAAAGTAGAACATATGTTCTATACTGGGGGTGCAATATCAGAACAGGACTCATTTTCTCTACAAAATGGAGGGTTACCATGTCTGCCAACAGCATTCCTTTTATTCCACAACGGATCCAGGTTAAGCGGGGGGTAGTTTTTGGACTTCTGATTATTTCTGCCCTGGCCGCATTTGAGATTTTTAACTACAGCACCACAGATTTTGCCCTGACTGATCTCCTGGGAGATCTTAAGTTTTGGGGTGTGCGCTGGGCTACAATCCTGGCGATTGCTTTCTGCGGGATTGACTTTGCCGGGATTGCCCGGTTGTTCACACCGGAGGGAAGAGTGGGGGATCAGCCTGAGGTATGGTACTTATTTGGCGCCTGGCTGATTGCTGCTACCATGAACGCGTTATTGACCTGGTGGGGTGTGTCGATTGCCATTGTCAACCACGAAACGTTGGGGAACGCGGTGATTGCCCGCCAAACGCTGTTAAAGATTGTTCCGATCTTTGTGGCAGTGATGGTCTGGCTGCTGCGAGTATTGATCATTGGTTTGTTTTCCGTCGCAGGTGAGAAGTATTTTGGCCAGGAGCAGCTGAATGTTCAGTTTGCTTCCGCTTCAGAGTTCAGGAAAGCGCCGGTATCTGTCCGCAAACGGGCACCCGCGATGAGTGTGAACCAGAGTGGGCATCGTCCCGCTCCCAAACCCGCCGCCAGATCACCGCGCCGGGAGCCTTCCTACCAGCCGCTTTCAGCCCAGGGAAGAGAGGGAAGTAATAAAAAACAGTTATTGTAATTACCAATAATTGGGGGAAGAGTGATCAGAAATAAGAAAAACCGCTGGTGAAAACCAGCGGTTTTTTGTCGGGATGGTGGGATTTGAACCCACGACCTCGCCGACCCGAACGGCGCGCGCTAGCCGGGCTGCGCCACATCCCGATGCCGCGAAATTATAACCTAGCTTGAGTGGATAATCAAGCGGAGATTGATTATTACAGGCTTACCAATAATTGGAGGGGTATTCTGATTCTGGTTTCTTAAATAGCAATCCTAAAAGAACACCGCTGATAAAACCACCGATATGGGCCCAGAAGGCAACACCACCTATTGACGGGTCACCCAGGGAAAGCATCACCTGGAATAATTGAAATAAAAACCATCCTCCTAAAACGATGCTGGCCGGAAGCATGGTCATTCTCAGCCAGAATCCCAGGGGTATCAGGGTTAAAACTTTTTGCTTGGGGAAAAGAACCAGGTATGCTCCCAGAACCGCTGCGATTGCTCCGCTGGCACCTACTGTTGGAATTTGAGAACCAGGGGAAGACATGATGTGTGCAATGGAAGCGACTGTGCCGCCGAGGATATAAAAGAACAAGTAGCGTCCACTCCCCAGCCGATCTTCCACATTGTCACCGAAAATCCATAAGTAAAGCATATTTCCGCCAAGATGGGCGAAACCAGCGTGCATGAACATGCTGGTGAAAATATTGAAGATACCGTCTATTGAGAGGGTGGTAACTTCAGCCGGAATAAGTGCAAATTGGTAAATGAACTGTTCATTCGATGAACCGAGCATGGTTTGAAATGCAAAAACGATAATATTTAAGGCAATTAACAAATAGGTGATTATGGGAGTACTGTGGGTGGGATTTTCATCTCGGATTGGGATCATAAGGGTTATCCTTCGTTATTGCAGTGATGAATTGCTGTTATTAATAATTTCAGGAACAGAAAGGGAATTGGAAAGATTTTACCATACGGGTCTCCTGCTAATAATGCAAGCCTGGAATGGGAAGAATCGTAATGTTCTCTATTGATCCTGATGATCTCTGGTAGATTAAACGTGCCTTGACATCCTTTCAAGCTTTGGTACACTAACTTCAATGTTTATTAAGACTGACTCCAGAGTACCCGTCCCTAGCATCCGGAATAACCCCTAAGTGGTATTCGGTCAATTGGAGTTTCGAAAATTTAGTATTGATGGTAACTCTCCGGACTGAAATACCGGAGTTTTTTTATACCGATATTATCTAAGAGAATAAATTTTGAGGAGATAACTTATGCGAATGTCCAGGCTGTTGAGTCAAACCCTCCGGGAAGCCCCTTCTGATGCGGAAATTGCCAGCCACCAACTGTTGATTCGGGCAGGATACATTAAACAGCTTGCCGCTGGTATATTTACAGCCATGCCGTTGGCTAAACGGTCTTTGACCAAGATAGAAAATATAATGCGCGATGAAATGAATAAAATCGACGGACAGGAGATGTCTATGCCGGTAGTTCATCCCGCAGAGATCTGGCAGGCTACCGGAAGATGGGGAAAAGTTGGTCCTGAGATGGGACGTTTCCAGGACCGGAACGGCCGGGAAATGGTTCTGGCGATGACCCATGAAGAGGCAGTAGTGGACATAATTAAGGATGAAATTCAGTCCTACCGCCAACTTCCAATGATGATTTATCATATCCAGACCAAATGGCGGGATGATCCCCGTCCGAGAGCTGGATTGATTCGTGTCAGGGAATTTACCATGAAGGACAGTTACAGCCTGGATAGGGATTGGGCGGGGTTGGATCTTCAATATGCCAACCACTACCAGGCATATTTTAATATTTTCGCACGCTGTAAACTTCCAGTAATTGCTGTGGAGTCAGATGTGGGCATGATGGGCGGAAACATGGCCCATGAATATATGTATTTGACACCAGTAGGTGAAGATACGCTGCTGATATGCGATGAATGCGGATATTCTGCCAACCGGCAGATTGCAGAGCTGCAAAAGGAAAAAGCCGGGGAAGAAAAGCAGAAGAAATTGAAGAAAGTTGCTACACCTGATGCAAAAACAATAGTTGGCCTGGCAGAGTATTTAAAGATACCAGAACACAAGACGGCTAAAGCAGTGTTCATGATGGCAACTATTCAAGATCAGGAAGGCGATAAGGAAAAATTGGTCTTTGCCATAGTAAGAGGGGATATGGACTTAAATGAGACCAAATTATTGAACGCAGTAGGTGCCAAGGCGCTTAGACCTGCTGAAGAATCCGAGATTGCAGCCTCAGGAGCTGTGCCCGGATATGCTTCCCCCGTGGGACTTAAGAATATTATGGTTGTTGTGGATGATCTGATACCCGAGTCTACAAACCTGGTTGCTGGTGCGAATGAAGAAGGCTTTCACTTTATGAACGTCAATTACGGTCGTGATTTTGTAGCGGATGTGGTTGCTGATATCGTCGCTGCCAGAGATGGAGATGCCTGCTCTAAATGCGGCTCGCCCATGAAAGCGCTCAGGGGTGTAGAAGTAGGAAATATCTTTAAACTGGGCACCTGGTACAGCGAAGCAGTTGGAGCAACTTTTCAGGATTCCGATGGCAAAGAAAAGCCGGTTGTGATGGGTTCGTACGGCATCGGAAGCGGCCGTTTGCTGGCATCCGTCGCTGAAGAATATAACGATAAATATGGTTTAATGATGCCTATTACCATAGCTCCTTACGAAGTTCACCTGGTCGAGTTGGTCGGGGGCAAAGGGGATAGTGAAAAGGTTCACCTTGCTGCTGAAAAATTGTATCAGGATCTGATCCAGGAGGGAGTTGAAGTGCTCTTTGATGACCGGGATGAAAGCCCGGGAGTGAAATTTAACGATGCAGATCTGATTGGTATCCCGCTGAGATTAACAGTGGGCCACAGAGCATTGCAGGAAGGCGGCATTGAAATAAAAATCAGGTATGAGTCTGAGAAAAAAGTAATTCCCTTGGACAAAGTTGTTGAAATCGTGACGGAAATCATCCAGGATTTATATGCTGGCGTGGAGGATAATCTGGATACCGTTGAGGTTAAATAGAAATGATATAGTTTTGGATAAACAAAAAGCACCCCGAATAATTAACCGGGGTGCTTTTTCGCTTATATTCAAGGATTTGTAATCCCTGGATATTTTTAGCGGATTGTTTTATTTACTAGCCGCCCATCTTGAAGAAACTGGTTAATTTCATTGCCAGATTCAGATCTCCGGCAAGCTGCAGTTTTCCCTCCATAAATCCCTTCATGCCATCTTCTTTACCGAGCAGGACATCCCGGAAATAAATGCCATCAGCGGTCATGGTCATGACAGGATCCTCTGCCACCCCCTCGCTTACAGAGCATTTATCATCGTTGATCTGGATGATAAAGTCACCACCCTCGTCGCCGGTGAGATGATACTGAACTATTGCTTCCAGGCCAGCAGCTTTCTCCGGCATGAAAGCTTTTTCATGATTAAACACCAGTTCTTTTACTGTGTACTCAGCCATTCTTTTCTCCTTTTATGAGCATTTTATTAGTTTAAGTTCTGGAATATTGCGGCTGCCCCCATGCCGCCGCCGATGCACATAGTCACCAACCCAAATTCCAGATCCCGTTTTTTCAGTTCATGGATCATCTGAACGGATAATTTCGCTCCTGTGCAGCCCAAGGGGTGTCCCAAGGCAATAGCTCCACCGTTCACATTGGTTATTTCCTCATTTAATCCCAATTCCTTGATGACCGCCAATCCCTGGGCAGCGAAGGCTTCATTTAGTTCAATTAACTGGATATCATCAAGTGAAAAGCCGCTAAGTTCTAAAACCCTGGGAACCGCGTTGATTGGACCCAATCCCATGACTTCTGGAGCTACACCGCCAGCAGCAAAGGAAACAAATCGGGCCAGCGGTTTTAATTCAAGAGACTCAGCTTTTTCCCGCGACATGATTATCACTCCTGCGGCGCCATCGGACATTTGGGATGAATTGCCTGCAGTAACCGTCCCTCCCAGCTTAAACGCAGGCCTAAGTTTGCCTAATACTTCCAGGTTGGTATCTGCCCGCGGTCCTTCATCCCGATTAAATAAGATTTCTTTTACTCCATCCGGTGATTCGATTTTCACCGTCAGGGGGACAATTTCGGAATCAAATCGACCGGATTCGACAGCCTTGACAGCTTTCTGATTACTGAGCAAGGCAAATTCATCCTGCATTTCCCGGCTAATTTGATATTGAACAGATACATTCTCCGCAGTAATTCCCATGCTGGTATATGCTTCCGGATATTCATCAGCCAGGGTTGCATCAGGGCTGAATTTGTATCCTGTCATGGGTACCATGCTCATGGATTCAACTCCCCCGGCGATCGCGGCATCAATGTAGCCGGCTGTGATAGCCTGGGCAGCATGTGCAATACTCTGTACTCCAGAGGAACAGAAGCGGTTAATCGTTTCAGCCGGGATTTCCACCGGAAGACCTGCCCGGAAACCTATCAGGCGGGCGATGTTCATGCCCTGTTCCCCTTCGGGAAAAGCGCAACCTACAATCAGATCATCCAGTTCCATTGGATCCAGTTCATCGGCTCTTTTTAGCAAATCCTTAATTACAGCAGCAGCCATCGTTTCTGGCCGGACTGTTTTCAGGGTTCCGCGTTTTGCTTTCCCTATAGCAGTTCTTGCCGCTGCCACAATCACCGGATCGTGTTTCGGGTCAAGTGTTGATTTCATCTAAATCTCCTTACCGTCAATTCGGGAGTGGAGCAGAGACCGGATCTGATCCGGTCCCTGAGTAATTTCCCGTTAATTTCTAAGGACTTTCCCTTTTTGAAGCAGGTGCCACATTCTCTCCTGGGTTTTCTTTTCACCGCATAAAGAGAGGAAAGCTTCCCTTTCCAGATCCAGGAAATATTGTTCATCCATCCAGGTTTGTTGGGAAATATTGCCGCCAGTCATGACTCCTATCAATTTACTTCCGATCACTGCTTCATAATCGGTGATAAAACCGCCTTCCTTGAAATTGTGCAATCCTATTTTTAAACCGGAGAGGGCATCTCTACCGGCAGCGAAGATCTTTTCAGGTGCTGGTGGTGCGTACCCTGATTCAGCCATGTGCAGCACTTCTCGCTTGGCTTCAGCAAGCAGATGATCGCGATTGATCACGATCCGGTCCTCGGCGCTTAGGATTCCCATCTCCTGGGCCTCGAGGGCGCTTTTAGCAACAGCTCCCTGTCCAACCTGTTCAAATACCCGCTGAAGATAAGGAAACACGACCGCGTCTTTAGTCTGCATTGGTGGATTGATCAGCCTGCGGATCATTTCTTTTGTCCCGCCTCCAGCCGGTATCACTCCAGCGCCAACTTCCACCAGGCCTGTGTATAACTCGGCTGCTGCCACTACCCGGCTGCCATGCATTGTGATTTCCGCACCTCCGCCCAGGGCTAATCCAGCCGGCGCAATGACGACAGGTTTGGGGAAATACCTCATTCTCATGTCTGCGTCTTGCAGCTTGCGGACGATTAGATCCAGCTGGTCCCACATTTCATTCTGCGCAGCCATTACCACGCCAAACAAGTTGGCGCCGACGCTGAAATTGTCAGCATCATTTCCAACTACTAAGCCATTGAGATTGTTTTCCAGCGCATAATCAAGCGCTTGATTCAGCATGTTGATGGTATCTTCGTCGATGGAATTCATTTTGGTCTGGAATTCTACGCAGGCAACCCCGTCTCCCAGGTCAATCAATGAGGCACTGGTATTACGAGCCAGGATGTTTTTTTGATCGCTTTTCTGTTCACTCACCCGGATAATATGAAGTGAGGGTTGGAGGGGAATATATTTTTTCTTTACTGGATCATATACAGCGGTTTTTTGTTTTCCATCATATTCGTAAAAACTGGTTATACCATCCTTGACCATCTTTTCTACCCAGGGGGCAGGGGGAAATCCCGCTTCTTTGAGCTGCGGGATAATGGTTTTTATACCCAGTAGATCCCAAATTTCAAACGGACCTACCTCGTGTCCGAAACCCCACCGCATTGCATCATCAATTGGCTTGGGAGTATCTGCAATTTCAGGGATTCGATGGGAGGCATACGATAAGCCCTGAAGGATCGTGGAACGAATTAAATCAGCAGCACGGTCATCTTCTCCTATAAGTTTACTCAGTCGTTCTCCCAGGTCTTCAATCCCTTTTGCGGCTTTTACGGAATCATAACGGATTTGCTCTGAGGCTTCATATTCCCTGCTGGATAGGTTGAGCGGCCAGAATTCCTTTTTGCCATCTACGGTGACCTGTTTATAGAAACCCTGTTTGGCCTTGTTTCCCAGGCGGCCTTTTTCCACCATGTCGTGGATTAGTTGATTTGCAGGTTCTGATGATAAATAAGGCATAGCCTGATCATCTTCCGGTAAAGCCTTGGTCAGATTGGTTCCAACATGCTCCCAGACATCAATTCCTACCAGATCAAGCAGCCGGAAAGTGGCTGATTTTGGACGGCCGATAAGCGGACCGGTAATGCTGTCAACTTCCTTGACTGTATATTCGTTTTTCAGGATGAAATCGAGCGTGAAAGCGCCGCTGCCAAATCCCAGTCTGTTGGCAATAAAGTTTGGAGTATCCTTGCAAAGCACAACACCTTTGCCCAGCCTGTATTCCGCAAAATGACTGATGTTATCAATTACTTCAGGAAGAGTATCCGCGGTTGGAATGACTTCCAGAAGTTTCAAATACCGGGGTGGGTTGAAGAAGTGGGTTCCCAG
>Ga0255366_10017_pt2 | contig 20158 bp, 15 predicted proteins | sample ANMaggSeSYBR01C4_FD_182086 | JGI IMG/M metagenome (GOLD analysis project Ga0255366, IMG submission 182086) | Sediment cell enrichment communities from methane seep in Santa Monica Basin, California, United Staets - ANME aggregate JGI... | ecosystem: Environmental > Aquatic > Marine > Cold seeps >... | reverse complement strand
AGTTGACTCCTCTGAATAGCTTTCCACAATGTTGCTTCAGCAGGGGTGAGATTATTTCTTAAATCTTTCCTGAATTGCTTAAGGTTTTTTCTATTATGGATTTGCTTTTTATAAATTATATCTTGCCCCCCCTTCGGGTTCTCCCCCTGATTCAGGGGGGAGAACTTGAGGGTATTACAAACTTATTTTATTTCACAATTATCTCATCCACAAATAACCACCCTGTTTCATCTTTTCCCGGATGCCATTTTGGACACTTTCCAATTCCTTTGGCCCGAACACTTATAAATCGAGCTTCAACATCTGTATTGAGTCCAATTTGTTTGATATTTATCCTTAAATCATTCTGGTCGTTTACATATGATTTGCGAAATATTAGCTCAAATTTTCTACCATCTTTAGAAACTGAAATTTCAAACCATCCGGGCAAAAAGATCCAGGAGGTCTGGTTTAAAAGAAAACGAGCCGAAACCTGAGATATGGGAGTAACTTTGCCAAGATCAATTATTAAATTCAGATCATTATCACGGAATCCAAGCCATTTCCCATCCAGAAAATCGTATGATCCCAATACTCCATCAATCAATGTAGCATCCCCATTTCCTTTATACTTTCTATTGGGTGGATTTTTTAGCAACAAATCTTTTCCCAATGCCAAATTAAAAACCGAATCAATTCCACCAATTCGTCCACAGGGTCTTACTTCCGATCCTTCGACATCAAGTATATCATCACCTAAAATTAATCGGGCTTTATCTGCGACTTTAGTTAATTCTTCAATAATTTCCGGATATTGATCAGCAATATCATTTTTTTCCGAAACATCATCTTTCAAGTTATATAGTTCAAGTCCTGATTTCTCTCTGGCATAAGGTCCGGGCCAACCATCCTTGCCAGGATCAACCCCTTCGTAAGAACGATAGGAATGAGGCAAAACCAGTTTCCAGTTTTCTTTTCGAACAGCACAAAGATCACCTTCATAATAGTAATAAAATTCATTTCGAGGGCTATTTTGCATTTCACCTGTAATAAAGTGTAACATATCGATGCCATCAATTTTTTTCTCAGGTAAAGAAGAATTGGTAATAGAAGCAATGGTTGGCAAAATATCCAGGGAAGTGATGAATTCATTTGAAGTAGAATTGGGTTCGATATTATCTGTCCATTTCATCACACAAGGAACCCTCACACCACCTTCCCATGCCGTTCCTTTTCCTTCCCGCAAAGGAATTGCTGATCCACCATGGTTTCCAAAATTAAGCCATGGGCCATTATCACTAGTATAAATAATTAAGGTATTGTCATCAATTCCATTTTCCTCAAGTGCTTTCATTACTTCACCAACTGACCAATCAATTTCCATCATGGCATCACCATACAGACCTTGTTCACTTTTTCCCTTATACTTTTCAGAAACGGCTAAGGGAACATGAACCATTGAATGTGGGAGGTAAAGAAAGAATGGATTATCCTTGTTTCGATTTATAAAATCAACAGCTTTTGTTGTATACAGGGTGGTCAAATCCTCCTGGTCTTTTAGATTATTAATTTCTTTTACACAGGTAGAGTCTTTCATCAGACAAAGTGTTGGGTATAATCCTTTATATCCATCATTAATACTTTTACCATCATAGTCCACAGGCCACATATCATTTGAATAAAGTAATCCAACATATTCATCAAACCCAAAATTAAGGGGTAAAAATTCTGGCTGATGCCCAAGGTGCCATTTTCCAAAAATTGCGGTTTTATACCCTTTTTGCTTCAAGATATTTGCAATTGTGGTTTCATCAGGATGGAGACCTGTAAAAGAAATGGCGCTCAGTGCACCCCGAATATTCACCCTTTGCGCATAACAGCCTGTAAGCAAAGATGCCCTTGACGCACTACACACAGCTTCAGACACATAAAAGTTAGTGAATTTTTTTCCTTCGGAGGCCAGCTTATCAATATTTGGAGTTTCAAATCCCTTTGCTCCATAACAACCCAGGTCGGCATAACCCTGGTCATCTGTAAAAATGATGATGATATTGGGTGGTTTCTCTTTTTCTTTTGTGCAACTAATTAAAATAACTGTAAAAATCAGAAATGCTAGTATAAATTCAAATGATATTGGTTTCACAGAGTTTAATATAAATTGTTAATTTTAAAATATCCTTGGTGCTTTAAAAGCTGAAATTAATTAATTCTTATTTCCTGATTTAATCTTATATCCTTGGATGAACTTCCAATTTGAATTTCGTATGTACCCGGCTCAATCCTATACTCCTGCTGATCTACATCCCAGTACTGAAGCTGTTCTTTATCAATATTAATTGAGATTGATTTTTCTTCATCTTCATTTAATGAAATCCTTTTAAATCCAATTAATTGTTTAATGGGTCGCCAAAATTTAGGATCAATTTTTTGGGTATAAACCTGGACAACTTCATCACCATAATAATTGCCAGTATTCTTTATTTTCATCTGCAGCAAGATTTTACCATCAGATTGATTGACCTTTAAATCTGAATACTCAAAATCAGTAAAACTTAATCCGAAACCAAAAGGATAAAACGGTTCCCCTTCAAAATAGCGATATGTTCTGCCTTCCATGTCGTAATTATCAAAATCAGGAAGATCATCTACTGATTTGTAAAATGTTACCGGTAATCTACCAGAAGGATTCACATCGCCAAAAATAATATCAGCAAGAGCATTACCACCTTGCTCACCTGGATACCAGGTAAACAATATAGCATCGGCCATTTTTTCAATTTCTGGTATGGCCATAGCGCTGCCTCCTGTTATTACAACAATTAGAGGTTTATCTTTAATTTGATCTTTGACCATTTTTACATATTTGATTTGATTGGCTGGCAGACTGATATCCATCCGATCTCCACCATTCGAATTTAACATAGCATCTCCCTCTTCACCTTCGTACAGTGAATTAATTCCAAGACAAACAACTACAGCATCAGCCCTTCCTGCTTGCCAGAAACCATGAAACAATGAATCGTTATGAAACATAAATCCCTGGTTATATTCCACAATTGTACCTTCATCAACTTTTGCAATCAAGCCTTCCAGAAAAGTTGTCATTTCACCTGAAAAACCATTGTAATTTCCAAGCAATGCAGTTACATCAGTTGCAGTTGGGCCTAATATTAATAAATTTTTGAGTGTCTTTTTATCTAGAGGAAGTGCTCGACCTTCATTTTTTAGAAGAACAATAGATTTGGAAGCTGTTTCATAAGCCAATTGTTTGTGTTGTTCACAATTTACAACCTCCGGCTTAATAGATGTATAAGGATTTAATTCCTCAGGATCGAAAAGGCCCAGTTTAAATCTTGTTTCTAAAAGTGGTTTTAACGCCTTATCCACAATCTTTTCATCAATTAATCCGGTATCAACAGCTTTAGGAAGGTATTTATAGATATAACCGCAGTTTAAATTCACACCAGCTTTTGCCGCCATCGCTGCAGCTTCAACTTTTTCCTCTACAACATTGTGTCTTGCCCAAATATCATCCAATGCCCAACAATCCGAAACGATATGCCCCCCAAAACCCCATTCTTGCCTTAATATGTCATTTAGCAAATATTCACTTCCGCAACAAGGTTTATCAAAAGTACGGTTATAAGCACACATTACAGCCTCCACTTTCGACTTCTGAACTAAAGCCTGAAATCCTGGCAAGTAGGTTTCCCTGAAATCCCTTTCTGAAGGTAAGGCATTAAAATAATGGCGTGTTTTTTCGGGTCCACTGTGAACCACATAATGCTTGGCACAAGCAGATGTTTTCAAATACTTTGGATCATCACCTTGCAAACCTTTCACAAATGCAATTCCCATCTTTGAAGTCAGGTAAGGATCTTCTCCATAAGTTTCCTGTCCTCTCCCCCATCTTGGATCACGAAATATATTGATATTGGGCGTCCAAAAAGACAATCCTGAATACTGGACTCTGTTTCCAATCCGAACTGCAGCATGGTGCTTGGCTCGAGCTTCATCAGAAATAGCTGTTGCAACCCTAAAGATCAATTCATCATCAAAGGTAGCTGCCATACCAATTGCTTGTGGAAAAACAGTTGCTTTTCCTGCCCTTGCAACACCATGAAGACATTCATTCCACCAGTTGTACTCTGAAATACCCAGTCGTTCAATTGCTGGACTATTGTACAACATTAAAGATGCTTTCTCTTCTAGTAAGAGCCTTGAGATAAGATCTTCAATTCTCTGATCATTTGATAATTCAGGATTTTGGAAAGGATAATCATATTTGATCTGAACTTGTTCACGACAGCCAATTAATAAACTAATCAGTAGAAGTGTAAATATTTGCTTCATGATTATTAAGGTGGAATAAAAGTGAAGTAAAAATAAGATTAACTTTGATAAGTTTTGATAATCCATCAAATTTAAAATCAATATGTGGACCTGTCCATCATGTGGAAGATCATTTCGAAATACCAATCAGGAACATAGCTGTATGGTTGTAGATCTGGAATCACATTTTATTAATAAACATCAAAATGTAATTGATACATACAAAATGCTTCAAGATGAAGTGACAAAATTTGAGGGTATCAGGATAACCCCGGTTAAAAATGCAATCCTATTCACGGCTAAAAGCCATTTCCTGGCCGCTAAACCTAAAAAAGCATGGCTTGACATTGAATTCGTCCTGGATAAAAAAATAGAGGGATTTCCAATTCATAAGTCAGCACAGGCCACCAAAACAAAATGGGCACATTTTATGAGGCTTGAATCCTTGGAGGATGTGGATGAACAGTTACTGTTGTGGCTTGGAAGGGCTTATGAGGTTTGTAAATAATTCAATAGGGTTGCGAACCTTTGAAAGGTTCGCAACCCTATTGAATCCCTAAAAAACAATCTTATAACTGATATTCGGCATGATAATGGTCTGCTGGTCTTCATCTATACGGTCGTACTTGTAATTATACTTGTATCCAAAAAATTCCGGCGAGCCCAATGCATTTAAAATCTGAAAACTCCAGATACTGGCATGCTTTGGTTTATTTTTTCTGTAGTTAAAAGTAAAGTGTAAGTAATATACATTGGGTTTTCTATCTTCAAATGCCCTTGCTTCATCATAAATTACTTCTTGAGCCAGATAGGTAGCCTCTTCATCAACAGGGGTAATTCGATCCCCTCCAATTATGCTGAATTTGCCATTCACTCCTATGGTATTGTTTTTATTTCCTTTGCCAACTTTCCATTCTTTTCCCCCTAAAAGGTTTACTACATATCCTTTATCATAGCGCGAACTTCGTACAATATCATCACCACCTGTATAATTTGCTTTAAAAACAGATGCCGTAACCATATAATAATACCCCTTGTTCATATACCGCTCAAGGGTAAGATCCAGGCCGTAGTTTTCACCTGATCCATCATTTGTTAGCGCATCATTAATAAACCAGTTCTGATCCACATTCATCATCGAATAGGAGGTTTCGGGTTTAACCGGTACATTGTACAAGCGCTGGTAAAATGCTTCAGCCCTGAAATTCATATTTTCACTGAGGGCTATATCATATCCTGCCACAAAATGATGGGATTTTGTAAAACCAAGATCTTTATTGGGTTGAACAAAACCTTTTGGACCCGGTTGCTGACCGAGGTATAATAATAACATTTCCAGACGGCTATGATCGCCATATCCAAAACTTATTGCTTGTGAAGGTTTAAAATTCCATCGAAGACCTAACCGTGGCTCAATAGTATACTGATCATTTAACGTAAAATATTGAGCATGAATCCCGACATTAATTGTTATTTTTTCCGATAAATCAAACCTCGACTGTGAAAAGGCTTGTATTAATTCACTACTACCTTTATCATCAACTATCGAAACCAGGGGCTGAGTAAAAACGGGAGCTTCCTGAATCAGCATATCATAATTTATTAAATGCACAGTTACCCCAGTTCGGTTGGTATGTTTTGCACTGAATTTATGGTTCAAATAGGATGACAGGCTGTACTTCCATGAATAATTCTCAATATTATTGTAAGGATGTAATTCCTTTTGAGTATCCATTTGTTCAATATTCCATGTCAAGCCATTTCCTGAAAATGCCATGGATGAATTTAAAAGTGAACGTTTGCCAATGATGAGTTTATGGGTTACTCCCAATGCTCCCATATAAGTATTGCCATCTGCTTCTTCCCGATCCTGTTCATACTCCCAATCCTCCATATCTTTTGTAACCCTGGCTCCGGAATAGTCAGTGGAAGCAATTCCCCAAATTGAAAAGATACCGGCTTTTTTTGTAGGTAAATCTGTTTTAAAATTAAAATCCTGGTATTTGATCAGTCCGGCATTTTCAGGCAAAATGGGTTCTAACAATCCAAACATTGAATACCTGTAATTAAACAGGTAAGTTGAGCCTTTCCCTTTTTTATAGGGCCCTTCAGAAGATAAGTCGATTCCCATAATACCCACCTGCACGGCATGTTCACGCTTATCCCTGTTTCCTGATCGCAATTTAATATCAAAAACCCCGGAAAGGGCATTTCCATATTCGGCAGGAAAAGCACTGGTATAAAAATCGGATGAGGCCAGCATTTGTGAACTCAAAGCAGTAATTCCACCTCCACCAAAAGAAGTCATGTTTGCAAAGTGGCTGGGATTGGATATCTCTAGTCCTTCCATTCGCCATAGCAATCCTTTAGGTGCATTACCACGGATTACAATACCATTGCTGTTCATGTTTTCAGCAACACCTGCATACGACGCTGCCAAATGAGCAGGATCATCAAAACCACCTGCAAAACGGCGGGCTTCTTCCATGTTAATTTGCCTGCCGCTGATAATTGCCATTGAATTTAGAGGCTCCTTTTTATCCTGGTCAGCTTTTACCACTACCTCACCCAGACTAACTGAAGCCTCCTTTAACCCTACATTTACAATTACTTCTTTTCCTGAGCCCACTTCCAACTCACTTATAATATATGGCTCATATCCGATGTAGCTTATTTGCAGGTCATAGCGTTCGAGAGGTACATTTTCCAGTCGAAAGTATCCATCCAGATCTGTAGTACTGCCTATTAATGGATCAGAGTCTAAAATGACAACTGTAGCACCAGGTAGCGGTATTTGCAGATCAATATCTACAATTTTACCTTTTATAGTTTGTGTTAAGTCTTGTGCTGATAAATTCAAATTCATCAACATCATGTAGCTAATACCAATTAATAAAGAGAGCATGAATCCTCTTTCAAAATTTCTTCTTAGTCTCATTTTTTTTCTCCTATTAGAATATTTATAATGACAACATCTTTTTATCATAGTTGTACTTTTTTAGGCTGCAAAACTATGCGGTCCTTTGCTTTATAAAAATTGAATCCTTTTGAATTGTAGAATAAAACTTTGAAATGAAGTAAACTAATGTTGAATTGTAAATTGGCTTACAATCGTCATTGCGAAGAATTGACAGGACGGCATTCTGAAGCAATGACGATAAGTATTTCATTTGTGAAGTTTTAAAATAACAATTTACAATTCAACTCCCAAATATTACCCTCCATTAAATTATTCTGCAACTCAACAGAATTCTAACTTGGAATACATTGCGCGGGTATAGTTTTGCATACCTTTACCTTTTAATTGGTGAATGTCCAATTAATTGGTTTAAACAACATGAATGCTTAAAGCATGAAACGCAAAAACATAAATAAATTCTTTGTAAGGTTAATCTTCATATTTTTTATCAATTTCATTGTTAAAATTGGAGATCAATCCATGAATGTTTTTTCTGACTTTACTTTTCGTGGGTTTGTATTTTCATTCTATTTTATTATTTACTGGCTTTGCATCTGGTATGTTGCGGAATTTTTGAATTCAAAAATTCAAAAAAGACAAGAATCATCACCTGGCCCCAAGAAATTTTATACACTATTACTCTTCCTGTTTCATTTTGCTTTTGGTATGCTTGTTTCATTTCTTGCAGGTTTATTTTTTCGACTCGGCGACATCCATGTATTTCACATGAATATTCCCTGGTCAGATGTGCCACTCTTCAACCCTGAATTTACACTTAGTTTATTAATGATATACATGATGGTTTTCTCCTTCGACATTTATTATCATTCAAACATTAAAAGGAAAGAAGACCAGATACAATTGGAAAAACTAAAACAGGAAAATACCCTTGCCCAATATCTCGTCCTGAAATCGCAAATAGAACCTCATTTTCTATTTAACAGCCTGAGTGTATTGTCATCAATTATTCATACAGACATCAATCTTGCCGAGGAATTTATTTTACGTTTATCAAAAACACTACGGTATGTAATTGAAAAAAATGAACTGGACCTTGTCCCGCTCAAAGAGGAGATTCGCTTTGTTGAAGATTATTTCTTTTTAATTAAAAATCGTTTTGATGAAGGGATAATTTTTGAAAATACAATTGATAAATCCATTATATTAAACAGTTATATTCCTCCAGCATCCTTACAATTATTAATTGAGAATGCTATTAAGCACAATAAATTCACGTCGGAGGACCAATTGCGGATTCAACTCTATTCTGATGGAGAACTCCTGATTGTAAAGAATAATATAAATCTTCGGGATGATATTGCAGATTCGACAAACCGGGGGCTTCAGAATTTAACACAGCGGTTTTCTTATTTTTCAGATAATTCGGTAACTATTGAAGACGAAGCAACAGATTTTACAGTTTGTTTGCCAATTTTAACAAAATCAGACTATGAACGTTTTAATATTTGAGGACGAAAACCCAACTGCCCGGCATTTATCAAATCTTTTATCAAAAATTGATGATACGATTAATATCGTAGGTATTATCGGGACAGTTGCATCCGGAATAAGGTGGTACAAGGAAAACCAGATGCCCGACCTGATTTTTCAGGACATCATTTTAAGTGATGGCAATTGCTTTGAAATTTTTGATGTTGTGGAGGTTACTGCTCCGGTTATTTTCACTACTGCTTTTAGCGAATACGCCATAAAGTCGTTCCAGGTTAATAGTATTGATTACATTATCAAACCTTACGATATAAAGGATATAAAATCGGCACTAGACAAATACGGAAAACTAAAAGGAGCTTTTCATCCTCCTGAAAAGGAACTTCTGAAAGAAATATTGGGAAAAAACAGTTTTACGCCAAAAAAACGATTCCTTGTAAAAGTGGGTGATAATTACCTACCTGTCAATAGCGATGATATTGCCTATCTAATATCGGAAGAGGGACTTACTTTTGCAACATTATTTAACAACGAACGATACATTGTAAACTATTCTATTGTTGAACTTGCAAAACAAATGGACACTACCTCCTTCTTTCAAATAAACAGAAAAATGATAGTCAGTATTAAAAGCGTAAAAAAATTAAGTTCGTGGTTTAACAGCAGGCTAAAACTTATGCTAAATCCTATGTGCGAAGAAGATGTAGTTGTTAGCCGGGAACGGACGAGTAGTTTTAAGGAATGGATGGATGGGTAAAGTTATATATACCCCAAAGAAATTGCAATAAAACTGGGCCCATTGATTCCTGCATGGATTAAAACACCAATCCAGCTGTTTTTCCTTTTTTGAACAATATAAGATTGAACGAATAATACGGGAATAAGGGTTATTAATAATTGCCAGCCAAAGGCTATATGGAATAATCCCCAACCAAATCCATGAATTAACCATGCATAGTTTCCAAAAGAAATTTCCTGTCGCGGTAAAACAACACCCCGCCAAAGGATTTCTTCTCCCATTATATTAAAAATCCAATACGGCAACCAAACAAGTAGTATCCAGTACCTCCTAAGCCCGAGGGGTTCGAATTGCATAAAGGGTGGTTGATGATCAACTGAGCCGGCTAATGTTTCAATCAACATCATGATCGGATAGCTCAGTATCCCAATGGCTAAAATCCCGCCAATTCCCCACAACCAGTCACTGCAACTCATCTTCCGAAAACGTAAACGGTCTTGCCACATTCCGGGTTTGTACAACCAACCTTCTTCGTATAAAATCCATGCAGCAACCACCAACAAAGGAATAAACATCCCAAAAGCTGCTACGATAAACCACCAGATAACGGTTTCAGTTCCGCTAATAGAAACCAGGTAAGGAATCAGAAAATTTGTTTCAAGGTAAAGGATCAGCCCGGCAGTACCAAAAATTAATAAGCTAGGAAGTATACTAAGAGGTGAAATTGTTTTCCCATTTTCTTCCATATGGTTTTTATTTCAAAAATAATTAAAAATAAAAAACGAAAGGAATCATTTCTCCAACAATCAATCAGCCCGGCCTTAAAAGGCCGGGCTGATTAAAATCCAATATGTTATGAAATAAAGAGTCTTTTTTCTATTATTCCTCTTCCAGGTATCTGGTTGAAGCTTCTTTGGTACCAAAGCTAAACCGCAGGAAGCCAAATGCCAGGGAAACAGTAGGATTTTTGCTTTTGAAAAAACTGGTCATATCACGTATAGAAAACCCAATCTCCCAGGTATTGATTTCTTTTTTGATGGGATAAAAAAGAACACCAAAGGGGATATTTGTTCCAAATTTACCTCCGGAAACAACACCAATGGATAGCTGTACCCATTCTGCAGGATCATACTTTGCGCCCACTCCAAAAACAGGTGCCTCATATACGCCTGGAACTTTATCACCTAATGGGACATATATATCGGCTCCGGCTTCTATCATTTCGTTAAACCGATAACTGACACCACCTCTCAGATTCATAGGTAGGTTAAACTTTTTTTCCTCTAACCCTGTCCATGTGCTTGGATCATCCGGATGATTATCAGTAACGATTAATTCTCCCTGTTCAAAAATATTATAATTATCCAATCCGGCTGTTTCAATTTTCCAGGCCCGGTTATCATTGGCCATATAAACATTTCCGTTCCATTTTATACTTCCAATATCATTTAAGGCTAAACTTATTCTCAATTTCTCCTTATATTCAAATGTTGTTCCGATATCAAATCCAAAACCACTACCCACTTTTTTATAACCTGTACCATCTATCTGAGAAGGTGTTGGCTCATCATATTCAACACCGAATGTCGGACTTAAGGCAGAAAACCCAACAAGTTCCCCACTGCTATTCTGGTAATATTGTGTCATTCCATATCCCACCAGGTATTTAAGACCAACACCGAGATACCAGGTAAAGTCCTCTTTCTTCATCACTTTCCTACCATAACCGAAATTATATTCCCTGTAAGTAAGCATGTGGTTATCCGTACCTTTATAAATAATTGAAGCCAATTGCGAATCGGTAGAATACCCAATCGTTTCACCATTTTCAACCTCCAGTGAATCGAAGTACGGATCATTATAACCGATAAAAAGATAGCTGGCAGCATTATCATTTAATATGGAATGCCAGATGAGCCGCTCCCGGATACTAAAAGCAAATCCACCGATTTCTTCATCCTGGTACGAAAATCCAATTCCCATTACACTTCCCTGACCAATTACTCTTGTATCTGTAAAATTTGAAGCAGCATCCAGTTTCCCTTCCATATCTAATTTAAAGGAACTGTTAAACATGTCGTTGACCACCTGGCTCCTGGTTAAAGGTTCAGCATAAATTGAACCGGAAAATTCAAAAAAACCAATGTTCATTGTATGGTCATTGCGTGTCCAGCCAAGGTTTGCAGGATTTATACCTAAACACTGGTAATCTGTAAGGTAAGATGTAGAATATCCACCTCCGGTGGCATTAAAAGCACTTATCTCAGTTTGTGCAAGTAAATAATTTGTTGCAATAATTAACGTGAAAACGATGATTAATTTTTTCATTGGAATAATATTAACTGGTTTATAATCCAAATATACACTATTTTATAGCATGTTCAACAATTTTTTGTTAACCAAACGTTAAAAAAAGTCAGATTGCATAAACAAACATTTTGTTCTTCATCACAATTTCGGGGTTATAAACGATAAATTATTTATATAAGAATTGTTTGTATCGGCTATTTTTAATCAATTGAACAAGATTTATTAATTTAGCATAGAAATTATCATAAACTAAACCTTTTATTTGTGTATAGATCTACTTTAATCTTTCTCTTCTGTTTCAGTTTTGTTTTCGAAAATTTTATGTTTTCACAAGAATCGGACTTCGCGCTTTCCAGAACAGCCGATACGCTTCAGGAAGATGATCAGCGGGCCAAAATTTTGTATAACAATGCTATTGATTGGTATAATCAGGGACAATTTGATTCAGCTTTCCGGGCTCTGAACATAGTCACAATGATTGATCAGGAATTCACTTCAGCTTTGAATAACAGTGGATTTGTGAAATATATGCTCAAAGATTATCCGGGTGCAATCATTGATTTTGATGCTGCTATTGATTTAGAACCAAATGCTAAATCATATTTTGGTCGGGGATTGACAAATATGGCAATGGATTCACTACAAAGAGCAAAATCTGATTTTACTGAGGCCATCACTTGGGACCCTAATTATCCGCAAGCATTTTATTATCGCGGTGGGATACATTATACTCTTTCCGACTATAGCCTGGCTATAGATGATTACACAAGGGCTATATCGCTGAAAAATGATTACGCATACGCATACAACGATAGAGGTAGCGCCCATCTTAATGCAGAACATCTGGAACAGGCCAGGGATGATTATTATAAAGCTTCATTACTTGAGCCGGGTTTATTTTTTGCGTTTAACAGCCTGGGTGGTGTAAAAATGCAACTGGAAGATTACGAGAGTGCAGCAGCAGATTTTACAGCAACAATTAAAATTAATCCTGATTATTACATCGCATTAAATAACCGTGGAATTGCAAAATACAGACTGGAAGATTATGAGAGAGCAATAGTAGATTTTACTAAAGCCCTTGAAATCAATCCCGACTTTCTGAATGCATTGAACAACAGGGGAAATGCCAGGTACAAATTAGAAGATTACGGTGGAGCAGTTGATGATTACAATCAAGTTCTAAACCAGGATACATTACGAGGTGGAACCTATTTAAACAGGGGAATATCCAAAGAGATGATGAGAGATGAAAAAGGTGCCTGCGCTGACTGGCAGAAAGCTGTTGACCTTGGAATTACAGTAGCAGAGGGATATTTGAAACAATGCAAGGGCAATTAAGAAACATGGAAAAGATGAAGAAAAACAGTTATAAAATACTCATATTTATTTTTGTAGTGGTTTACTTCCAAAGTGTATCACAAGAAAATATTCCTTTTGAAAAAGATTATTTCCCTCCTGAGAAAAAGGATGCTCTCAAAACAGCCATTAAAGAAATAAAAGCAGGGGATGATTTTTTTCAGGATGAAATTCCCCGTTATAGTCTTGCCATTGAACATTATCTCAATGCTTACGACTTTAACCCGAACAATGCGCTATTGAACTATAAAATTGGCAAATGTTATTTAAAAACAATCCAGAAAACTAAGTGTATTTCCTATCTTGAACAAGCATATACACTGGATCCAAAAGCACATCCCGACATTCAATATTTGCTGGCAAGAGGCTACCACCTTAACCTGGATCTTGAAAAAGCCATTATCACTTACAAGGATTATAGGGGCTTATTAAGTCCAAATGAATTGACCCAAAAGGGGGATCATATTGATAAAAAGATTGCCGAGTGCAAGGTTGCTATCGAAATGGTAAAAGAACCGGTAAGGATATTTACCGATAACCTAGGGCCCAAGGTCAATTCAAAATATCCTGAATACGGGCCGTATATCAATGCCGAAGAAACCATCATCATGTTTACTTCGGCACGGGATAATACCACTGGTAGTAAAACTGACCCGGGCGATCTGAAATTCTATGAAGATATCTATATTTCAAAAAACGAAAATGGTGTATGGAGAGATGCACAAAATCCAGGTAAGCCTTTGAATACAGACTCGCATGATGCTATTGTCGGAGTGTCTCCTGACGGAAAACATGCCTTAATTTATAAAGGAGAGGATAACGGTGGCGATATTTTTGAATGCCGGATCAAAGAAGATGGTTCATGGCAATCACCCAAACGACTCCCCAAAGAGATCAATACAAAATATCATGAGAGTTCAGCTTCTTTCTCACCTGACATGAAAAAGCTTTATTTTGTTAGTGATAAACCCGGTGGATTTGGTGGAAAGGATATTTATGTAGCACAATTGGGTATCAAAGGGAGCAAGGAGAAACTGGATTATGATGATGCATTTAATCTTGGGGCTGTGATAAATACACCCTATGATGAAAATGGTGTATATATGGATGTGGAAGGTAAAGTCCTCTATTTTAGTTCGAAAGGACACACTACCATGGGAGGTTACGATATATTTAAGTCGGAATATGAAGATGGTAAATGGTCGATACCGGAAAATTTGGGATATCCTATAAATTCTGCAGATGATGATCTTTTCTTTTCATTTTCACGGGATGGGAGACATGCCTATTATTCATCTTTTGATCCGAACGGATATGGCGATCGTGACCTGTTTATGATCACTCTTCTCGGCCCTGAAAAGCCTGTTCTTTTTGACGAAGACTATGATTACCTGGCATACCTCACAATACCCATCCAGGAAAATGCCATGCATGATAAAGTGGAAATAAAAGAAAACCTGATCACCATTGTTCGTGGTAAGATCATGGATGCTGTAACCCTTAGTCCGTTAGGTGGGGTAATTGTTGAAATATACGATAATGAGCTTGGGAGAATGGTTGCCAGCTTTGAATCAAACAGCCGTACAGGTGAATATATGGTATCGCTTAACTCAGGAAAAAATTACGGTTTTGCGGTAAAAGCCAAAGAATATATGTTTCATTCCGAAAACCTGGTTATTCCTCCGGCCACAACAATTCAGGAAATTTATCTGGATTTTTTACTGAACAATGTGAAAGTAGGGAGTAAGATCATATTAAAGAACATATTCTTTGATTTTGATAAAGCTACCCTAAGAAAAGAATCCGCTGCAGAGTTGGACAGGCTTGTAAAAATGTTGAGAGATGTTCCCACTTTGACGATTGAAATTTCTGGACATACCGATAATGTAGGATCTGACGAATATAATACAAAGCTGTCAAAGGATAGGGCCAAGGCGGTTGTTGATTACCTGATCGTACAAGGAATTGAAGAAAGTCGTTTAACCTATGCAGGGTATGGTGAATCGCAACCTATTGCTGGTAACGATACAGTGGGAGGACGTCAAGAGAACCGGCGGACAGAGTTTAAGGTTTTGAGTAAGTAATCTTTCAAGAAGATTTTTAATAGGGTTTAACCACAAAGGGCTCAATGGATGTCACAAAGTCGCACAAAGGGAAAATATCTGTTTTTAAAATCCTTTGTTTTCCTTTATGTAGAACTTTGCGTTCCTTCGTGGTTCATTATTTTATCTTTTGCGTCAGCCTTTCATTAAATCATAGTTACAATTTTACTAATTTAACCGAGATGTAAAAGCCGGGGATCGCAAATATCATTTGATCAATTCCAGCACCATCCTGGTTGCTTCCCCTGTAAAATCGGTACATTTCTGATGAACATTCAATTCTTTGAATTTTTGATGACCTTCATCCGTGCTCAAATCACAATCTGTTAATGTCGGACAATTGGTTGATCCAAACTTTGCTAAGAACATCTTCTGAAATTGCTGTACTTTTTGATAATTGATTTCCTTGGACTCATTTGCATTATCTCGTCCATAAACAATATTCAAAGCCAAAACTCCCCAAGCTACAGCTCCGCATAGTCCATTTGTATTGGCCACACCCCCGCAAAACCCAGATGCAATTCGTGGGATTAATGCTGATTGAATACCTTGTGATTTACAAACAGCCAAAAGTACACTCTCAGCACAACCATACCCTGATTCAAATAATTGTTTACTCCTATTTATAATTTTTTCGCTCACAGTTTATTTATTAAGTTGCTTTAAATCTGCATTTTAAATACCGGAAACTGAAAACGCAAAAAGTTTCCATGTTATTATATCATCATAAATGGTAAAAATAAACAAGGTTTTTGAAAAATTACAAAATACCGTATTCAATTATAAAAACGGAAACTGGAAACCAAAATAGTTTTCTTCCGTTAAAGCACCCTATTATGACAGAAAACATACAAGAAAAAATAGCAGAAAGCTTTGAGAAGCACTATAACCAATTTGGTTTCAAGAAAACTTCTGTGGATGATATTTCACGAGATCTGAGGATAAGTAAAAAGACTATTTACAAGCATTTTAACAGTAAAGAGCAGATATTTAAATACCTGGTCCAAAAAATTTCAGTTCAATTCCGTGATATGATTGAACCTAAATTAAAGGAAGTTCCTACATATGAGAAAAAAATGGAACAACTGGTATTCATTATTTTTCAGGATATCCGTAACTGGCTAAAAGAGAGCCAGGATTCCTTTGAGTTTCGTTTTCAGTTTGAATTGACACAAAAAGCTTTTCAGGAAGCATATCATTCACTTGTAAAGGATCTTTTCATTGCTGGAATTGAAAAAGGAGAGTTCAGTAAAACAAATATTGAGCTAACTTTAAGGTTTATTGATAGCATGCTGCTTGAAAGTATGAAACTCATTCATATAAATCATGATCTGGGTATTGAACAAGATACAGCACGGTCTATTCTTAAGTTATTAAAATAACCCAAAGTTTATTAGAGAATTAAGTTCTTAAAAGGTATATCAAAAGTCACCCTCGTCCCAGCAGGGTTTCCTTTTTCATCTTTTAAATCTATAATGGCAAGAACGATCTTTTGCCTGAGTTTTTTATTTAAAACCTGAAGGCGTTCATGGGTAATATCCGTGGCCATGGAGTGATGGTCTTTATCGAGTTTAAGCAAGATTTCTTTAGCCTTATCCCGGCCAATTCCATCATCTTTCACTTCAAACCGGATCAGGTTATTCTTTAATTCAAAGCGGATTTTCATATGTCCTTTTCCTTTTTTGTGTTTAAATCCATGTTCTATGGAGTTCTCGATAAAAGGCTGTGCCAACATGGGAGGAATGGTTATGGTCTCAATATCAATTGCCTCATCAACCTCAATGGTATAATCAAACTTGCCCTCGAACCTCACCTTTTGAAGCTCAAGGTAATTTTCAATGGTAGCAATCTCATCTTCCAAAGGAATAAATTCTTCAACCGAACTATCCAGTATATTCCTCATCAGTTTTGAAAACCTTGAAAGATACCTGCTTGCAGTCCTGGGATCCTTTTCAGTTATGAATCCCTGGATACTGGTGAGTGAATTAAATATAAAGTGGGGATTCATCTGGGAACGAAGGAGTTTTTGGTGAAGGTTTGTTTTTTCCTGCTCGATCCTAAACTTTTTTAGTCTGATAAATAATATAGCTATTAATATTATAAGTACAATTAAAACGCCAGATCCAATTAATAATTGAAAGGATCGTTGTGCCCTTTCTTCCTGCAATTCTTTTTCTTTTTCAAGGATTTCAATTTTCTGAGTAATTGATTCATTTTCCGCATTGGCAAGGATCACATCAGTTTGCCTGCGATTTGCTTCAGTATAGATGCTATCATCTGCTTGTATCTTCAATTTATAATAATAAAGAGCTTTTGTATGATCACCTATTTCCTCATTCATAATATATAGAACATCATAGATCATAGAGAGTATTAACTTGACTCTTGTATAATATCTATATTTCTGTTCCGGTTCTTCATAAACGAGGGTGTCAATTGATGCATAAAAATCAGTGCCTGCTTTTAATCCTGATTCGAGGAATTTATTAGCAGCATTAAAACTCCGCATCTTAAAATATAAATATCCACATTGTTGATAAATACCTGGCATCTTTTCAAATCTACCTGTTTTTTTATATATTTGTATAGCATCTAAACAATACGCTTCTGCTTTGAGAAAATTTGGTTTATCTAAACAAGTATGATATACATATCCTAGATTCTCATACAAAACCCCAAGAAGATAAGTATTTCTTATTTCACTTATCATAAGTATTTTTTCATAATATGATATTGCTTTAAAAACATCTTTTTGTTCTGCAAATATATTACCTAACTCAAACATCATATAGGCCTCATACCATTTATTCCCAAGTTGCCTGTATTCATATAATAGTTCATTATAATAAATTAATGCGCTATCATATTTTTTTATTTGGTGTAAAAAGGCAGCACCAATTCTTCTTCTGACAAATAATTCTGCATATTTATTTCCTGTTTTATCAAAGATCGATTGTGCCCTTCTGAAATATTCAATTGATTTATCATGGTTGCCCACGAAGGCGTTTATAAAACCAATTTGGAGTAACAAGTTTCCATGTTTATCTATTACCCCAAATTTTTCTATCATTCTCAGTGCTGCAAGGTAGTTTGTCAATGCATTTTTTAAATCAAATTTATAGAAATAACCATTGCCAAAATTGAAAATGGATTCCGCTTCCCCAAACTCATAGTTTAAAGAATCCGATAATTCCAATGCCTGGTTGGCAAAATAGAGACAACTGTCGGGATAGCGCTGGGAAACGGAAGTAGCAATCAAATTCAAATGGTCAACCAGTTCAGTGTCTTGAAAATTTGGTATGATATTTATTAAACTATCAATTTCGGATTTAGGCACATCAGTTTTTATTTGACCATATGAGCAGATGGTATTTAATAATAATATTATAAAGTAGACTACAAATCCAATGGTTCTGCTCATAATCAAATTTTACAGTTCAATATTATGTAAGCCTTTCAAACAATTCCATCAGCTCATCTTTTTTCCGTGTAGCCACCGGCACTCGGTCATTGTTTTCCATCACTAAGTAACCTCCATCTGCTTTTTCGAATTTGGAAATAGCGAAAAAGTTAACGAGGAAAGATTTATGCACCCTGAAAAATCCAAACTCCTTGAGCATATCTTCAAATTCCCGGAGTGTTTTTGAAACCAGTATTTTTCGGCCGTCAGTCAGGTAAAATTGGGTATAGCTCAGGTCGGATTCGCAATAGGAAATATCACTGACTTTTACAAGATGAACTGTTTCGCTTGTTCGTAGAATTATCTTTTTTCCTTTGGTCTCCTGGGTTTTTAAATTTTCGTCCAATACTTTGAGTTGGGTGGAAAAGTCCTGTTGTACTATTTGTTCAGTCCTGTTCACTGCTTGTACCAGATCTTCCGGATCAACCGGTTTGAGCAGGTAGTCAATGGCGCTGAATTTAAAAGCCTGTATGGCATACTGGTTAAAGGCTGTAATAAAGATCACCTTAAAATTAATGGGTTCTGCTTTTTTCAAAAGGTCAAAACCTGTTCCGTCATCCATTTGAATGTCCAGCAATACCAGGTCAGGATTTTGTTCATTTATGGCTTTCAGCCCGCTTTTAACTCCATCTGCGCTTTTCAACAATTTTACATTGTTACATTCTTCTTCTACCATCCGTGCAAGCGTTTTACGCACATGGGGCTCATCGTCGATGATGATGGTGCGGAGCATATTCAGTTCTGATTTTTTTCTAAAATTAAACATAATTGATAAAATTTCAAAATCTCATCCCGAAATTTATTGGGACCAAAATCCAAAAACAACCTACCGTCATTGCGAGGAAACCGGGGTGATATGCGGGATGGATGACGAAGCAATCTGTTAATATTTTGGAGCTTTTTCTAAACTTACAGATTGCTTCGCTCCATCGCTTAAACCCATGCTATGGCTCGTGCCAAAGGCATTCCTTCGGGGCAATGACGTACATAACTTATTCAACTTTTACAATCTTCTTAGTCAAAACATCTTCCTCAACCTGAAGCCGACAGAAATAAACTCCTGCAGGTAATTCTGTCCCATTAAATATTACCTTATGTTTCCCTTCCTGCTGAAACTCACTTATCAATGTTGAAATATGCCGTCCATTGATATTATATATTTCTATATTAACAAAGCCCTCTTCAGGTATTGAGTATGATAAATTGGTGTACTCACTAAAAGGACTTGGATAAATTATGAAATTAAAGTCGCTATTACCAGATGTGATCTCGTTTTCACCCGTAGTTATCAAATCAAAATATTCTGCGATTCTGGTCAACAATTCTTCCCTCGTACCTTCATCACTATCCATTAACTTCGCAAGGGCATACGAAAAGCAAAATGTTTTCTGGCCGTATTCACCTTCACCCTGTACTGCAACCGTACCGTACCCCTCTTCTTCAAATGCAGCTATACCATTTTAATTGGG
>Ga0255366_10034_pt1 | contig 20537 bp, 23 predicted proteins | sample ANMaggSeSYBR01C4_FD_182086 | JGI IMG/M metagenome (GOLD analysis project Ga0255366, IMG submission 182086) | Sediment cell enrichment communities from methane seep in Santa Monica Basin, California, United Staets - ANME aggregate JGI... | ecosystem: Environmental > Aquatic > Marine > Cold seeps >... | reverse complement strand
ATGTTACTCCTTTAATTATATTTCCAAGTGTTGGATTTACTAATGAAGCCGCACCGAACAAAAGTTTACCTACAGTAGTTTCTGCAAATTTTTTCTTAGGTTTTGACATATTAACTTTTTTTATTATAAGCTTCTTTTTCCCATGCTAAGGGGGGGCTCCATAAAGCTGGGGATCCTTCTTTCATTTTGGATCTTAAATATTTTTTACCTTTCCAATAAACGTACTTATCGTCATAATCTAAATCTCCTCTTTTCATTTGATCTACATGAACAGATTCATGATTGATGACATCTTTTTCTTGTTTAGGATCAGTTATATCTTTATTTATTAAAATACTTCCATTTCTATCAGCTTTACCTAAAATACCTTCTTCTAATGGTACGTGATAAACAGGTACATTATCAAGAGAATATGGAGGGGTGAGTTTGAAAGCCATTATTCTTTTCCTGGAAATAATTTATTTAAATTTTCTTTTCGTTGAGCGCAACCGCAGGGTATATTTAAACCCTGCGAGACTGCGTCTACAACTTTTTTAATACCCGTAGTTTTAGTGAAAGATTCAATTTTATCACCTAAACCACGCTTCTTCATTACGATAATACTATTGCAGAAATAGTAATTCCTGATGGTAAGCTAACTTTTGCTTTTACACCGCCTGGATTAGCAGTTAAAGCATAGTTAACAGCTTCTCTCATTGAAGGATCTGTTCCTGTAGATGTGTGAGTAATCGTAATTAAATCGTTAGCAGCTGCTGCACCATCTAAATAAATTTTAGTTGTTACGTTAGCCGTTTGGTCAACGTAAACAATAGCTTCAGCGCTTACTAGAAATTCTCCTGCATCAAGTGCTGCTGCTGAAGAATCAAGTGAAATAAATTTTGCCATAATTTTTGATTTTTGATTTTTGTTAATGATTTTTGTGAATGTATTTATGTGCGAGTTTTATACAGACTCTACTGTTTATTTTTTTCCTTCCAAATGGTTTCGGAAGTTAGCATGCATCTCTTTAGTTTGTTTCCAAGCATTTTTTTTCTTTGGAGTTTCTTTTTTAGGAGTTCCTATTAAAGAATGAGGACTTCCACCAAATTTTCTAACATATTTCTGTTCTTTCTTTTCAAGTTTATCTTCGACTCTACCTAATTTATCCATATTTACTTCTTGACCAGCTTCGTAAGCATCATATAATTTTTTATGTTTATCTGACAATTTACTAATTCTCTTTTTAAGTTTTTCTCCTTGATGAAAAGGAATGCTAGCTCTATTATCAACAGGCATATATCTTATGTCTGCATCATTTGGAGTTTTTGATTTTGAAAGATTTATACCTCCTCCGATTGAACCTCTGTGGTGTGGTTTATTTCCCATGTTATGAATGTTTTGAAGCATGAGAATGTTTAGACATAAATGTATGATCGTGTCTAATATCTCCAGCTAGTTTAGATATATGTTTTTCATCTGCAGTTTGGTCAATATCTTTATATTTACCACCTTTTTTTTGATCGTCTAGAACATCTCTTTTTAAATAGTCGATGTGAGCTTTATCATCTCTTACAGCTGCTTTTACATTTCCTTTAGTAATTTTGGTTCCCATAATTTTTATTTTTATTTATTTGCGTGATAACCTGCTAAAACTTTATTAGCTTGTTCTTTAGAAGAAAACCCAGATCTCCAAACTTGATTACCAGGTTTTTTATTATTTATTATTACATATTCATCTCCTCTTTTTTTTACACAACCACTTCCACCTTCAGATTTAGCACATCCTTTAGTAAGAGGAGATTGTCCTCTACTAGTATGAGGATCTAAAGGACTTTGGCTTCCATATCCTTTGTTTTGATTTAAAAGAGCACTACCTTTATCATCTATAGGCATATCTTGTAAAAGATTTTGTTTGTGTTCTGTTGCGTGTTTTGACATCCAACTCATAATTTCTATTTTTTTATATTTAACTTAATGCGACTATATCTGTTACACCACCGGCAGTATCTGTTGCAAATACTTGTACTACACTAACTGGTAGTATTTGTCCTTGTATAGGATTAGTGAATGTTATTGTTTCGTTTTCAACTGTAAGAACTTTAATTGTGGCTTCCACTGTATATGTATAAGTAAGTGTAGCATCAGCAGCGATTGATTGTGCGGAAGCTAATACATAGTTACTAGCATCTGTTATACTACTTATAACTACTCCAGCAGCAGGTAAACCTGTACCTTTAACAAGCATCCCAGCTTTAATCAAAGGGTTTGCAGATTTTAATCCTACATTTGCAGAAGTACTTACTACATTGTTGTCAGTTGTTGTTGTTACGGGAAGAGTAGCTGGAGAATTTCCAATATATAAATTGTATTCTACCCATGCTCCTTGAGGAATGTCAGCTTTAGTTCTACCATCTATAAGTAAAGTATCACTAGGTGCTACTGGTATAGCGGATTTGTAAGCTTCTGTGTAATAATTTCTAATCATTTTTTTTTATTTTTTTTATATTACTGAATAAGTTGTTTTACCATTAATTTTTGAAGCTTTTAACAGTCTTCTTCTGTTTGCATCCTCGGAAACATAACTGATATGAACCCAATTAGGATTCTCATCTGTTCCGAATTCCCAAATCATTTGATCATAATCTAAGTTATTTTTAACATATTCAAACATTTCTGCGTTTGTTTTATAACCATAATTATCATCTAAGTCAAGAGCACAACCGATACAATGTTGTGAGGATTTACTTCCGCCAATAGCAGAGTTAAGTTTTGGTGAGCGATAGAAACTATTGATAGCAATTGGACCACCAACCCATTTTCTTAGAGGTTCAAATACTTTTTCTGCAACAGTTTGCATTCTAACTAAATCAAGTTCACTAGGTGAATTATCAATCCCTAATCTAGTGGCTGTGTGAGATTTAATCCCTTCTTTAAGCGAGATATGTTCACTTATTCTATCACTCATTTTAGTGTAATTTTACTTCGCTGTTGGATTCTTATAAACTGATGCATTCCAGCTTTTAGGCCAATTACCTCCATCATTAGCTTGCGCTTTTGAAGATATTGCTCCAGCTTTATAAGGTGTTTTTGCTTTTAATACTTGCATTGGATCTAAACCATATCTAGGATTCCCTGGTTTTACCGGTCTTCCTTTTTCTGATAATGGGCCATCCCATATTGCACTTTGTCCTGATTGTCCTTTTTTAATTGCCATAATTATTTATTTTTTAAATTTTTAACAGATCGTAAATATTGTTTATGTTTAGGGTCTGCATAGGTATGATAATCTGTTTCATCTATTAACTTACCTTTTTGTTTACTAAACTTTGAAGGAAGTCTTAATGTATCACTTTTTCTATGACCATATGAGGCTTCATTTACAACATAAGGTCCTTTTTTATCAGTTTTTATTGCACCCATATCTTGTAAATCTTGTACTCCTTCTAAAGGTATTTCATAACCTTTTGTAGGATCTTTTATTTCACCTGTTTGAGCTAAAGGTTGTGCAAACATTCCACCATATTCATCAAATTCTGATCCTGGTGTAGGAACTGGACTTGCTCCAACTTGTCTTTTTAAAGCTCTTTGTTCTGCAAAAGCTTCGCCTTCCCAAAGATTTTTACCTACATCTTGGATTTTATTATTACCTGTTAAATTTCCAGCTATATTATCTGGTTGAGGAGGTAATATAGGAGGAATTTCTTCCTTTCTACTAGCATTATATTTAGCTTGAGAAGAATCTCCTGGAGGTGTTCTATGATAAAGTGCCATAAAATTTATTTTTTAGCTTCTAGTTTTGCGATCAAGATTTTTAACTTGTCGATCTTAGCATCGATAGCTAAAGTTTCTGGAGCTACCGCTTTTTCTTTTTTAGATTTTTTTGCCATAATTAGTGTTTTTATCTTTGTTAACATGTTTAATTGATGTTTGTAAAACTTTATCTGTATAAGTTTTACCTTTCATTATTTTATTCCTGTGTAAACTAGTAGGAATGTCTTCTTTACCGATCATAATTCGGTACATTCGACTTATAAGTTGTTTACACTTGAAAGAAACTTTGTATATGTTGTACTTTTGAGTTGTCCTGTTTCTATTTCTCCAAACAGTTATCCAACCTTGTTTAAGCAACCTGTTCCAGCGTCTGTTATCCCAACTATAAGAATAAGTACCGATTTTAAAATCGTGTCTTGTAAAGAGATCAATACAATCTAAATATATAAGTAATTCTAAATCAGCATCAGTTAATTCATTATTTCTACACGCCCATTTACGTATAATTCTATAATGTTTCAATAGATTTAACTTCTTAATGTCACTAGCTTCTAATCTCATAAAACTACTACAACATTATTCATATTTACCACCGTATATATATCTTTTTTAATTTCTATTTGATGTGAATTATTTTTATCAAAATATATGACATCATTATTCTTAATTCCAGTTACTTCATTTCCAACAGATACAACAGATCCTTCTGTATATCTTATGTCTTCTCTTTGTTTTTCACCCAAGAGTAATCCCCCTTTTGTTTTAGCAATTCCTTGCTTAACAACATTTACGATTAAATTTCTACCTATTGCTTTCATTAATTCTTAAATTATTAATTACACAATCAGTTGATAAAATCGTAGTTGCTACGGATGAAGCATTTTGCAATGCACTTTTTGTTACGAGTAATGGATCAATAATTCCATACTCAATCATATTTACTGTATCTCCTGTAACCACGTCCAGTCCTTCACCTGAGCTTGCATCAACTCTACATTCGTTGATACCAGCATTTTCTAAAATAACATTAAATGGAGCTTCAATAGCTTTTAATAATACTTCTTCTCCTGGTGAAGATACTTTCACATTTTCAGCTGCATTTAAAAGAGCAATACCACCACCTGAAACAATCCCTTGTTTTATAGCGGCTTTAGTAGCGCATATAGCATCTTCAACTCTAGCTTGTTTTTCTTTTAATTCTACTTCTGAATTTGCACCAACTTTTACGATGGCTACTTTTGCTGATAATCTAGCAAGTCTTTTTTCTAATTTAATAATTAATGCTGGATCCTTAGTTTTTTTCAACTCTTTTTCCAGTTCAGTTATTAAATCTTTCACAACCTGAGGTGTTTCAGTTAATTGTAATATAGTTTCTTGTTGGTCGGTAGTACTTTTAAGACATTCTCCTAAATGTTCTGGACCAATTAAATCTATATCATCACCTAAATCCTCATTTATAATAGTCGCACCCGTAAGTAAAGATAAATCATCTAGTGTTTCTTTTTTACTTACACCATAAATAGGTGCATCTACTACATTTACTTTTATATTACCTTTAATTTTATTCATTGCAAGTGCTGACATAACTTGTTGATCTATATCTGCAATAATAAGTAAAGATCTTTTATTTTTTATAGCGTGTTCTAAAACGCTTTGTATTTTCCTTACATTTTCAACTTCTGATTCAATAAGTAATACCAATGGTTTATCTAACTCCGCAGTATTCTTATCTTTATTTGTTACAAAATGTATATTTTTTAATCCTCTGTTATATGGAACTCCATCTATAAGTTCATAAGATGTAGAGGGTTGGTCTGTAGGTTCTAACATTACAACTCCATTTTTCCCCACTGCTCTAAAAGCATCACCTATTATTTTTCCTAGCTCTGCTTCATTGTTTGTAGAAATTGTAGCAACTTGATCAATCATTTCCCCTTGAACCGGTATAGAAATGCTTTCTAAATATTTTATTACTTTATTTGTTGCTAATTGAATTCCTTCTTTTACCTCTCTTATACTATATGAAGTATCTAATTTATAAGCTTCTTTTAAAATAGCATGAGCAAGTACGGTTGCGGTTGTAGTACCATCACCCGCTTCTTTAACTGTTTTTCTAGCGGCTTCTTTTAATAACGTTGCTCCCATATTTTCTACAGGATCCAGAAGTGTAATAGCTTCTGCTACTGTCACCCCATCTTTTGTGATAATTGGATTACCGGTATTATCTTCAAGAATTACACACTTACCACTAGCCCCTAAAGTGGAGCTAACGGCTTGTGTAAGTTTCGTAATACCAGCAAATACATTATCTTTTGCATCTGAACCGAAATTCAGATTCTTAACAATTGCATTTGACATAATTTAATTAAATTTGATTTGATTTAGTATTATTTGAATGTTTTGACAACTTTCGGTCCTTTTAAGAAATCTACTTTCTTTGTATAGTGTTCTACACTACCATCAATTGCAGCTTCTGCAGACTTAAGAGTTTCACGTCTTGTTACATCGAACCATTTGTCACAACATGTGTCTTTGTCTTCACACTTGCAGTTAGGGTCTTTGTATTCGGTTTGAAAATAACCATTAGGTAACTGAACAATTCTCCAGTTTTTCTTTTCAGCTAAATGCTTCCAGATTTTAACAGTTTCTTCGGTAATTTGTGGTGTTTGTGGTTGGCCCATACTTGAGCTCAACGAATAAAAATAAGTCATCGTGTTTTGGTTTTAAGGGTTAAACTTTATTTTTGGTTAGTAATCGCCACCATAGCGATATAGGTTTAGTTATACTATCACTTGTTTTTTTGCAAACTTACACTATTCTGCAGGTGGAATCGGTGGATTTTGCCACGTAAAGTATAAATCTTCATTTACAGGAGTGATTTGAAGCTTAATTTGATCTTCAATATATTTAGCCATCGCTGCTACATCTAACGCATCTTCAAGCCACCCGATCACTATATTTTCAAAAGCTTCAGTGTCTGCATATTCTGTAAAGGGCTCTCCTTTTACATAAGTAAAACTTTGAGCACCAATTTGTGATGCTGAGTAAGTTTTTCCTCCAGATTCTTCAGAACCTGAATAAGTCCAGTGGACTGTATAGATCACATTTTTTTCGCCTTCAGCTTCAATGTGAGCGTTCATTTGGTTAATTCCCCATTTGTAAGTTATTGCCATTTTTATTGTTTTTTATTTTGATTTTAATATTTCTATTTCTGCTTTTAGTTCTTGTATTGCGTTAACTAAAGTTGGAATCATATTTCCCATAGCAAGAGATTTTTTAGTTTCTTCATTTGTATATTTTCCATCACTAACTAAATCTGGTAAAACTTCTTCAACTTCTTGAGCAATAAATCCTGCTATATTTTCTCCATCTCCATTTTTCCAATCAAATCTTCTTGGTTGTAATTTCATTACTTCATCTAATCCTGTTTCTAAAGGTTTTATATTTTCTTTTAAAGTAACATCTGAAATTGCTGAAATTGATGTGTTTGTAGCATGTATAACACCATCCCAACTAACATAAAATCTCCACGCACCTGCCGATGTAGAATACATAGTAAGACCCTCAGCACCACTTGCAAAATTTGCACTAACAACAGACACTCTTTCACCATTAGTTGCTGTAAGAATTTTAACACCTGTACCTGATCCCGCGGATGAACTTGTTGTCCCAAATAAAGAATTCCCAGAAGAATCAATACGCATTGCTTCAGCCCCACCACCAGTATCAAAAGCTAAAGCTCCACCATATCCATTTCCATCAGCGTTTTCTTTTATTAAATTAATACCAGCAGTTGTTAATTGACTACTACTCCCACTATAATATCTTCCGGTGAATAAAAGTTCACATAAAAGATCTCCTGTATTAACTAAAGATGCATCATAATTTCGTATAGTAAGTAAAGATCGACCAGAGGTCTGATTAGTTCCAATAGTAAGCATTTTCTGAATTGATAAACCTTCAGTCATAGATATATCTCCATTCTGATCAATACGCATTCTTTCTGATGGAGTTGCACCTGCTCCCGTTTTAAACACAAGAGCCATATTATTATTGCCATCAACATTTTCTCCCTGTATAATACAAGAACGTGTAGCATAATCACTTGCTGTTGGTGCAAAATAAATTCTATTATAAGCACCTGAACCTCCTGATAAATTTCTAAGTATTAGTGAAGCACCTTCTTGACCAGAGTTAGAATAATTTACATCTAATCTTTTTGCTGGGGAAGTCGTTCCGATCCCGACGTTTCCGCTACCTAGTATTGTCATTTTTTGAGTAAGAGTACCTAAATCTGATCTACCTGTATAAAAATCTATATTACCAGGACTATCTGTTTCACTTGATACCTTAAATTCAATTTTAGCTCGCTGATAAGTAGTGCCATATGAAGCAAATATTATATTACCTTTATCTCCCCCTCCACCAGCTGAATTATTAAGAAGCAATGTTGGCCCAACAGCACCAACTGCTGATTTTTCTAATTCTAATAGCGCATCAGGCGAAGCAGTTCCGATCCCAACATCACCACCTGAATCAGCATTTATAGCTAAATCCACTGCGTTTATTGACATTGGAACATAAGCAGCAGCGGCATCATTAGTAGCTTTTATTGCTACAGAAGATAAAGAATCACTAACTAAAAGATGTTCGTTTGAAGCAACTTTAACATCTAGCTTAGCTGCAGGTGCTATTTCCCCGATTCCTACGTTTCCAGAAGTATCTATTGTCATTCGTTCTGTTAATGTAGTAGTTCCATTTTGGTCAGTCCAAAATGACAAATTGCCGCCATGCACGCCCCCTGTTTGCACGCGACTCCTAATGGCTGAACGATATGAAGTATCTGTCTGACTAAATTGAAATACAATTTGTTGATAATCCCCTGTACTACCAGAATTATTCCCCAATAAAAGAGATGTGACCGCGGTACTTGTATTTTGAACCGACAACTTCGCCCCAGGCGTACTCGTCCCGATTCCTACGTTTCCACCTCTTAAATTCATTGTTTCTGTAGCACCAGCAATAAATCTCATTCTACCACCTTCACCTGCAGATGTTGCAAATTGAAGTATAGAACCATAATCAGGATCAGTTGCATCTCCAAATTCTATATCTGATCCATGACCAGTAGAACCGCTTGTAATTCTTAGCGTAGTATATACTGAAGCTGCACCTTTAATTTCTACATTTTTTCCTGGCGAAGTCGTCCCGATCCCTACTCTTCCAGATGTATCTATAACAAAATCATTACCTGTTAAATCATTTGCAATATTAAATTTTCCATCTGCAACGTGACCTACACCAATGTAATAATCAGCATGACCATAATGATTCATCTGTAATGAAGATTTATCATCAGAGGCATTTCCTCTCATGTAGATTAAATTATTACCGCTATTTGTTGAAGCTGGATCAATTTGTATATCTAAAGCATCTGGTCCTAAAGATAATCTACCAGCACTATCGATACGCATTCTTTCTGTGCCACCTGTATCAAATCGTAATATAGGAGCATTTGAACTTAAATAACCATAATTTCCACCCCCTTTTATTTCATAATCAGTATTAGCAGTTCCAAAAAATAATTGTCCTTTATTACTTGCTTCTGCTATTTTTATATCACCTGCAAAAGTTGCATCACCACCACTTGAAATAGTTAATCTATCTCCTACACCATTTTTATTAATAATAAATTCATCACTAGCTGTACTTATAACTCTATAAATAGAACCTCCTGTTGCATTTAAAGCTAATTCTGCACTAGCAGATTTTACTTCAAGTGGAAATGCAGGATCTGTAGTACCTATACCAACATATCCTGTCGTTTGTTCTACAACGAAAAAATTATTTATATTTGAAAGGTTTGCCATATTAATTTAATTAAGATACTGGTGGAACAGGAGGTTCAGGTGCCCAAGGCATTGGAGCATCTTCATTTTTTGGAGTTATTTGATTATTTATTTGTATTTCAATTTGTTCCTGTGGATGATCCCAACTAGGGTATGTAGCAACAACCCAAGCTATCACTTCATCTTCTGTTAAATCTTTTAAAGGTGTAAAATTACTAGGATCTGGAGCTCCAACAGGAATAGAACCAAGGAAGGTTCCTTCATATCCTGAATCAGAATCTTTTCCTATATAATCAAACTTTACTACTGTAACCACATCTGTTAGACTATCTAAAGATGGTGCCATCTCCATTTTCGTTATTTTATAAGAGTATGTTATATTCATTTTTCTAAATTTTCTATTCTAGTTTTCAAGTCATCTATAATAACTTGTTGTTCTTTTATTGCATTTACCAGTATTGAAGTAAGTTCTGCATAAGCAACAGATTTAAACCCTGTATCTGGTGCTTCTAAAATTACTTCAGGTAATACTTTTTCTACTTCTTGAGCTATTACCCCAACTTTTTTTATTTCTGTATTAAAATCAGTTCTATTGTAATAAACTCCTCTAATTGCTTTTACTTTATCTATACAATCACTTATTTCAACTATATTTTCCTTAACTCTTTCATCTGAATTTTGAGTTAAACTACCGTTAATAGTCATATTAGCTGTAGTAGTATAAAAATAATATCTAGTTGATGCTCCTTGTCTCCAGTATATATTCCCGCAGTTCATATCAAAATATGAATCTGCATTATTTAAATGAAATCTAAAATAATTTGATGAAGTTCCTCCTATATATACATCACCACTTCCACTTTGTCCGGCTTGTATTAATCCGTGTGTATAAAGTGAATTTATAAGACTAGATGAACTAGGCCTTGTATAATAAGTAGTATTATTTACATCATAATAGATAGGTGCCCTTACGTCTGTACCAACTTGTAGTTTGTCATTTATATATACACTTCCAGCACCTAAACCATCACTTGCATTATTTACAGACATTACTTGCGTAACCATATTATAATCGTTGTAAAAACGTATTCCTTGATAACTAGAATTAGCACCTAGTCTAATCCCTGTGTGCATTGCTAAATTTAAATCAGGATAAGGGTAAGTCCAAGAACCAGCTGTTTGATAAATAGAATAAGCGGGAGTAGAACCTGCTGAACTACCAGATCCAGTTGGCATATCTATTTGACCTTTTAAAGAAATAGCGTTTTGAGCGTTTACAGCAAGAGTACTATTAAAAGTTGCTGCATATAAAGTACTTGCACCATCAGGATTTAAATAATATCCAGTGTTATTATTATCATAAAATATTGGGGAACGAGTATCAACTTCTCCATATAAATGACCAAAGTGATGATTTGACCAATTACTTGAAGAACCAGCTCTCCAATACCAATCAATAGGAGTATGACCACTAGCTCCATTATTACAAGTTCTATAATTTATATGTAGAGTTGTATTTTGTGCACCCATCATAAATTCAGCACCATATCCTTTTAATTCTACAGTATCATAAGCATGGTTTCTACCCATCATTGAAACACCATTTTGGGTACCACTAACTATACCATTATAATCAATTGTTGTAGCGATAATTTGTCCGCTCATTGTACCGCCAGTTAATGGTAAATAAGGGCCTCCTTGATTTGCTAAAGTTGTCCATGTTGGAGCACCTGCTCCCCCTGATGTTAATACTTGCCCTGATGTTCCAGCTACTCCACCAGCTAAATGAATAGCTCCAGCTCTATCAACTGCAAATCTATTTGATCCATTACCTGCTTCAGCAATTAACATTCCATTAACATCCATTTGTTGTTCACTATAACCACTAGGTACAGAACCGGATGTAGCAGAAGTATAAAGTGAAAATGCGTTTGTATAATAATGTGTTCGTTCTATAGTAATCTGATATGTTCCAGTTCTACTACAATATACTTCTATATATTGGTCATCATAAGTTCCTTTTGTAAGTACTCTAGTATTAGTAATAGACGCTAAATTATACCAGCTTTGCCCTAATAACTTTAAAGCCGCTAATTGATAAGTATTATAAGATGCTCCGGCATAAAAAGTTATATTACCATGACCACCACTACTAATACCATCTTGAAGAGTAATAACTCCACAGCATCGACCTGAACCATATGCAATTCGATACCAATTACCAGCTGTCATACTATAACTAGCGCTAGAACTTCTTCCCGTTACTCCTATTCCTACATTTAAATAATTAAGATTACTTGTTTGATGACCATCAATATAATACGCAGTGTTATTATAGTCATACATTATAGGAGTTTGGAGTTGATTATACGCATAAACAGCTTGGTTAGCATCTACTCTAAATGATTCAACTTGTGATGCGGCAAATACTCTAACACTTTGACCACTATAATAATTTAAAAATATTTGATTTGAATTATGAGAATCAATATGTAAATGACCGCTTAAAAGTATTTTACCATTACCATTAGCAGATTGAATATAAAAACCATTACTCATTGTAAGAGTATCATCAATCGTTGTTGCACCGTTTAAGTAGGTAGTTCCATTGTTGTAAAAATCATAACTGGTATTTACAGAACCTATATACATTCCTGTAGTTTGTACATCTCCTGCAAAAACTGAAGTACCATTTGTTGGAATTGTTAATCTTAAAACATTACTATTACCATATACTTTAAGTTCATTTCTACAATATAATCCAATTCTATCTTGATCACCAAAATTATCCCACGCACCTTCTGTTATACCTAATGCACTACCAGTTGTTGTATCACCAAAATGAATTTCTCCACCTTGACACATTCTAATTCTTTTAATAGCACCTGTTGAATATGTACCTACTTCTGTAGTATTACCTGTTGCTCCAATTATATTACCATTAACTGTTACGTTTCCTCCAAAAGTTGCATTATTTGAATGGTCAAGTGTAAGACCAGCACTATTAACACCTATTTCTAAAAGAGCGCTTGATGCTGTACCTACTGTAGGTATTCTAAATTGTATTAAACCATCTGCTAAAGCACCACTATAATCTTCAAATTGTAATCTTGTTATTCTGTTTGTTGTGTTTTGTCCTCTTAATCTTAATACTGCATTATCATTAGCACCTTGGTCAACCCGCATGGTTACTTCACCCGCAAAGGTTGCAGATGTACCTGTTAAATTACCCCCAACAGTAAATGATATTCCACTAGATGTAGATGTAGCTCCAGTTAATATCCCTCCAGTTAAAGGTAGATAAGGACCACCAATAACTGTAGAAGCTGCAACCCAAGTTGGAGATGTATTCCCATTTGATTTTAAAATATATCCAGCAGTACCATTGGATCCATTGAATTGAATAGCACCTGTGGATTCAACCGCGAATTTACCATTAATATTGGATAATATTGCCATTTATTTGTTTTTATACTACTAAACTTGCGGTATATGCTGTTTTTATTTCATCAGTCCAATATATATCAGCTATAGCTTTTACATCGTGTTCAATAGCTTTTGCTTCATCACCACAGTCAACTACTGTTCTTTCATAAGATTGAGATATAACCTTACCATCTTCAATAATCTGGTCTTGGTATCTTACCTGAATATGTTTAAACTCGCCAACTATTTCAATTTTGTCTTGTATTCTTTTTTTAGTTAAACTCATAATTTATTTATTTTAAATGTGATATATAATAATTCTTTTTTACACAAAATAAGTACCACCAAAATAAAATGAAATACCACCTCCTGAATAAGTTCCTGTAACAGGTATGCTCATCTGTGTACCATTTTCTTGAATTGTTCCTCCCATTTGTGCTGATGCTCCAACAGTAATATGTGCATTTACTGTGGCTGCCCTTAGATTTCCATTAGTAAAAGGTAAACCCCCTAATGTAACATCTCCTGTAATTGCAGTATAAACCCCAGTACCATAAACAGTAACTTGTCTGCCTATTTTTGTATATTTTCCAGTCATTGTACCTGATACTGTTCCACCTGAAACCATAGTAGGTGTCCAAGTTCCTTCTTCGTAATCATCTAATAAATTACTATTGTTATTACTTCCTCCTAAATAAATTCCACCACTACTTAATATTCTTCCTCCATCAATATGTATTTCTCCTGCACTATCTATCTTAAAATCTGGTGTATTTCTCAGATATTTACCAGCAGTACCATTTTGTTTAGTACCTGCAGTATAAAACTGTATTTCTCCAGTACTCCAGTTACTATCTGTGCCTTGACCTGTTTTTTTCCCCATAATACAACCATAAGCTGTAGCATAAGAAGTAGAATTAGATAAATTACTAAATGCTATTAAAGGAGAAAATGTGTTATCTGTTGCTGTATTACTATATAAATTTAATCCAATAGAATATCCTATTGTTGTTGCATTACTATTTCCTGCACTTGCTAAAGTCAAAACTGGGTCTCTACCATCTGCAACCCAATTAGATTCATTTGATGTAAGTAATCTACCACCTGGATTAGTGAATTTATAATTCCCAGAATCAGTGTTACTCATATTATAATAACCATCACTACCAATACGATTAACATTAAATCCACCTGTTGCTACAGTAGTTCCAATTCCTACGTTTCCAGCACTATCTATACGCATTCTTTCTGAACCATTATTCCAAAATAATATATTTCCTGCTTCTCTATTTATTAAATAAGTATCGGCAGAATAATGACCGAAAAAAGTACCATTAAGAGGCCCTGTTCCAGAAGTTGAATCAGTTAAAGAAATATGACTTCCAGTTCCTCCTGCAGCATGGATTTCTACTACTCTATTCCATCCACTACCAGCAGTAACTGTGGTTACTCCGATCCCGACGTTTCCAGAACTATCAATAACCATCCTATAAGCAGTTCTTCCTAAATCATAAATAGCTAAACCATCTATACCTTCATCGGCTTGAATTAACCAATTTTCTATTGAAGCTCCATTTGTGTCAAGTTCTATTCCTGCTGCAGTAGAATTAGTAGATTGTATTTTTGCATATACATTTCCTGTACCTGATACATCAAGTAATCTATCAGGCGAACTCGTCCCGATCCCGACATTTCCTCCGTCTTGAATATAAAGTTTTTGAGATGCACTTCCACCACCAACAAGAGTGTCTGTTCCTGATCTATAAATAATATTTGCTGAATTAGCTTTATTATTTACAACATCAGTTCTTAAAGTGGTTGTTTCTACTGTCCCTGCAAAAGTTGCATTTTGAGATGAATCCAGCGTAAGAGCAAGAGTTGAATTTGTATTAAAAAATATACTATTATTTGAGTTTTCAAGACCTATTATATTAGTAGCTGCACCCTCACTATTTAATCTTAATCCTTGCCCACTTGCTCCACCAATACCATTTACATAAACATAATTACTAGCTGAATAAGCAGATATTGTTTTATCTTGATTATAATAAGAAGTATTATAATCTAATTCTAAAGCATCAGATGTTACCTTACCTGCAAAAGTTGCACTTAAATCTTTATTGATTGTTAATGCGGTAGCGGGGGTTGCTCCACCTGCTTGAGTTTGGAATCTAAAATAATTTCCCGTTGTTGTCGCATCTCCTCCAGTAATTTTAAAAGTAACACCATCTGTTGTATCACTAGCAAATTCCCATGTATCACCTAAATAAGTTCTATCGCTGTAATAACTTGCGTTTGCGGCTATTCTTGCAGTTCCAGTTATTTGTAATTTTCCGGATACATCCGCTGTTGCCCCAATTAATACATTACCTCCAGTTGTTACTAGGAACTTATTATTTATATTGGATAAATTAGCCATATTTTATTTTAATTCATTACTACTGTTGCATCATGTTGTCCATATCCTAAATCAAGCGTAACACCTATTTTTTGAGTGTTTGTGTATACTGGAGTTATGGTACATTTTATTGAAAGATCAGTTGTATCTTGAGCAAAAGCTACAGTAAAATCACTTGTATCAAAATCTGGTCCAGTATCTAATATTTTATTATATAAAGGACTAGCACCATAAGATTTAACCACTGTATACTTTTTTGCCACAGCACAAGCTGTAGATGTATCACTAGTTAGCATTACGTCAAAAATCATAACACCTGTTGTTGCTCTACTTATCGTAAAAGCAACTCCTGCTACACCAGCATTTCCAGTTGTATATAGTTTAGTAAACTGTCCACCTTTAGCAGTTCCACCACCACCACCACCGTGAATTATACTACCACCAACAGTTAAGTCACCTTTAATTTCTACATCATTTTCAAATGTTCCATTAGTACTTGAATCTAAAGTTAATGCTAAGCTACCACCACCATTAGTTGAAAATTTTAAATCATTACTTGATGTTGAGTGTATTCTTGCTCTTTCTGCTGAAGCATCTTTAAAGAAGAGATAAGCTGAATCTGCATCACTTGATTTTACAGTTAAACTAGCCCAATTTCCCGTAGATATTGAACTTATATCTGTATTACCTGAATCTGTAGCTATTATACCACCTGTTACAGTAACACCTGTGGCTGTTGTTTCAAATTTCTTAACATTATTATAAAAAAGGTTTAATTCAGCATTTACTGAAGTTGTTAAGAATTTTTCTGATACAGAAGATGCTTGTAATTCCAAGTTATCTGATTGAATAAGTAAAGGTCCTGCTGTAGGACTTGTTACTGTTGCTTTTATAATAGAATTAGCTCCAGCTGTATGATATATTTCTAAATCTGGAGTTCCAGCAATATCTCCAAATCTTATTTTAGTATCATCTACTAAATCAACACCAGAACTTGAATTATTTACACTTATTTTAGTGGCACCAGTTGTATTTCCGTTACTTAATACTTCAGATAGTGTTTCATTACCTAAATCTACAATATCTGCTATAGTAGCTTTTCTAATAGTATTAGAATCACTTATATCATTAAACCATAAAGTATCTGTGGCTAAAGGAGTTGCTGCAGTTAATCCTGCAATTGCATTATCTGTACCTGTTATATCAATAGCTGTTGTTAATGTATCAGTGGCACTCGCAACTGTACTAATACCAAATCCTCCAGCGAAAGTAGCTGTATTGGTAGAACTTATAGTTTGAGAAGATCCTGTATCACCAGCTAATGTCCAACTTGCATAGTTATCTAAAGGCAATGCTGATATTAAAGCTTTTTTAATAGTACTATCATCAGCATCATTAAACCATATTGTATCGGCTGCTACTGGTGTAGCTGCGCTTGCTGCTAATATAGCATTACTTGCTCCGGCGTATGTTATAGCTACTGTAGGAATTGCAGCTGTACCAGCTACCGTAATACCGGTTGAACCAGTTATACTTGTAACTACACCCACTGTTGGAGTTGTCCATGTGCATGCTGTACTAGAATTACCGCCTGAGGTTAATACTTGTCCACTACTACCATAAGCTGGAGCTAAACCTAATCCTATACCTTCTCTAGCAATAAAGTTTTCTTCTACATCTAATTGACCTTTTACTAATGTTGAATCACTAGCAGTTGCTCCAAGAGTTGAATCACCTTCAACTATTAAATTACCTGAATTACCAATAGTAACATCTGTACCATCATCTTCAATTAATCCTGTTGCTAAAACTGTAGGTGCAGTCCATTTAGCTATTTTATTTGCTGCACCTGTACCTGTAACATCAGATGTATTATCAATTTTTTGCCAAGTATCAGTTACACCAACTTCTACAAATATAGCCCAATCTCCAACTAACCAATCGGTAATACCATCTAAGTTAGTAGAACCTGCAACACTTACAATATAAAATTCACCAGTAGTACCAGTACCACTTGCAAGTGTAGGTGTGTTAGTCGATGCGTTCCAAGTTCCTTTATAAACTAAACCTTGAGGAATACCTATTATTTGTCCTTGTAATTTTCCCATAGCTGCCAGAATAGTATCTGTAGCTGCAATAGCTGAAGAAGTAGGAGTTGGTAAGTTTGTAAGAAGTTTACCAGTTACTGTAGTATCAGCAATAGTTGTTGATATACTAAGTGCACCACCTGATGTGTATGTATACGGACCACCTGTTGAAGTTGTATCACCTGTAAGAGTTATAGCTCCAGCAGATGCCAAAGCAGTGGCTGTACTTGCATTACCTGTTAACGCACCAACAAATGAAGTAGATGTAATGGATGTAAATCCAGTCATTACTGTTGTTGTCCAAGAAGCAGTTCCAGCTGTAGTTGTAAATGTACCAGCTTTGCTAGTACCTGTTATTGTAACGTTATTGTTTAAATCTATAGTAACAATACCTTTAGTAGCTGCAACCGCAGCAGCTGTTACTGTTATATTTGAATCTCCATTAAATTCTAAATCATCTGTATTTAAATTTAAAGCAAAAGGTCCTGTTGCATCCCCTGCATATTCTAATGTTTTACCTCCAACTAAAGTATCAACATATCCTTTTGTAGCAAATTCTATATTAGCTGTAGGATCTGATCCACTTACTTTACCACCAAAAGTTGCAGTGGTTGTACTTTGACTTATAAAATCAGCAGAACATGTAAAATTTCCTTCTATAACAGTATCTGTTGCATCAACTGTTAATCCTAAAACTCCACCTGCTGTAATACCTACTCTATCTGCTGCTGCTCTATAAATACCCGTATTAGGATCTGAAGCAAATGTAAGAGATGGTGCAGCTTCTGAACCAACTGGAATAGTTAAAACACCAGTTGTAACTTGTGTTCCATCAGCAGTTGTTTCAAATGATTTAATATTATTATAATATAAATCTACCGAACCACCATCGGTTGCTGTTATAAAAGTTTCAGTACCCGCAGCATTTTTAAGAGTAGTAGTGCTAGCCCATAATTCTAATGACCCAGCACCTGCTTCTTTTAAATAAGTATTATTATCAGCATTAGCATGGTACATTTCAAAATCATCACTAGTTCCTAGTCTTAATTTAGCGTCATCTATAAAATCTATACCACTACCTGTATTATCAACTTCTATTTTAGTAGCTCCAGTAGTATTACCATTTACTAATACTTCAGCTAAAGTATCATATAATCCAACTTGAGTATCAACATAAGTTTTAATAGCTAAAGTACTAACTATATTTGTATTTGATGCTCCAACTAATGTAGTACTTGTAATTACGTTAGTTCCAGATATAGCACCATCAATTACTAAAGCAGTTAAATTACCTAGTGAAGTTATATTTGGTTGAGCAGCTGTTTGAAGAGTACCAGTTATTCTTGTAGATGTAAAATCCGTAAACCCTAATCCTATTTGTCCTGTTATACTTGCTCCACCCACCGTTATTAATCCATCGCCTCTAAAAGTATTATTAGTTAAATTAATATCTTTTCCAATAGCTGTATTACCTAAATCTAATACTGTTTGTAGATTTCCTGTTGCTACGGTTACAAGATCAATTATACTTTGTACCGTAAAGTTTTTTGTAGGTTTATCCGCTGCTGTTACGTCTGTACCTAACACATAATCGTCAGCTGTAGGAATTACTACGGGATATGAAAATATTATTGCCATTTTTTATTTTTTTTTAATTATTTTAACATTGAGTTATTGATGTTACTACACCACTTGCATTAGTTTCGACATAAGTATTAGCAGTGGCTCCACTTCCAATATATATTACTAAAACTGCACTGGTTAAAAGTGAAATAGTTCCTCCACTACAAGTTTGAGCATTAGTATTATATAATATAGTGGTATTTACGGTCCATCCTGCTCCTGTTGAAGCATTAGTTAATTGAGTACTTGCCCAATAAGTATCTGATAAACTTGAAGCAGAGCACGCATCCATCACTCTAGCTACAATCTCACCGCTATAATGACTACTACCTGTTGGATAATAACATAGCCAATTTTGGCAATATCCTCTCCAACTATTCATACTTCCTGTAGGAGTAACATTTCCACAAGCTACATTTAAAGCTGGATAATTCAAACCTCCACCTGCATTTCCTCCATTAAGTAGATCATACATAGAAACTGGACCTGTAATACTTCCACCTCCTCCGTAATCTCCATAATATCTTTCTCTTGCTATATTTCTAAGGGATAATCCTCCAGTTGTTGGTACTCCTGCCATTATTCTTTACAATTACAATTATTACAATTACAGGGTTTAAGTTTTAATTCCTCTATTTCCGCTTTTAATTCTTTTATAGCTTCAACTAATATTGGTGTTACACCTTGATGTCTCATAGATAATAAACCATCTTCATTTTCTCTTACAAGTTCTGGTATAACTTTTTGAACATCTTGAGCTATAAAACCAATGTCATGAATCCAAGTTTGTCTTACTTCTTTATCAAGATTTTCTTTCCAATCAAATGTAACTCCTTCTAATTTTTCTACTTTATCTAAAGCTTTTTCAATTGGTTTAATATTTTCTTTTAATTTTTTATCTGAAGGAGAACCATATGCTATAAGATCCCCTGTAACTTCTAAAGTTCCATTTTGTAGCATTGTCATAACAACTCCACTACTTGCTTCTCCTTTAAAAAGAGTTCCAGTTAGAACACCTGCACATGTAGCATAAAATCCAATACCAGCATTTACACTTATATTTGATTTATAACCATATTCATCATTAATATAAAAAGTATAATTAGCATCTGCAGAATCTCCCACTGAAAGTCCTACTCCATCATCTCTTATTAATGAGTTAGTTTGCGCACTACTACTAGACCATTTAGATACATAATTAGCTGTACCAGTTCCCGTAACAGTTCCAGTTCCAGGAGTATATCCCAAACCAGTTGTAATATCAGAAGATGTTAAAGTTAATGTTCCTCCTAATGTTAAATTACCACTTGTTGTAACTGTTCCACTTAATGTTAAACCACTAACTGTTCCTGTTCCCCCAACTGAAGTTACTGTACCAGTATTACTAGTTTTATTATTAAACGT
>Ga0255366_10028_pt2 | contig 20674 bp, 21 predicted proteins | sample ANMaggSeSYBR01C4_FD_182086 | JGI IMG/M metagenome (GOLD analysis project Ga0255366, IMG submission 182086) | Sediment cell enrichment communities from methane seep in Santa Monica Basin, California, United Staets - ANME aggregate JGI... | ecosystem: Environmental > Aquatic > Marine > Cold seeps >... | reverse complement strand
TGTGAAATTGATATAAAATAAAGTATGATTTAATGTGTGATTACCTGAAACAAAGAGGTGAGCTTTATTTAATAACCTTTTGAAAACAATAGTAATTAAAATAGAAAATATTTAAACTTATAGAACCATAACAAAGATATAAAGTTAGATCAGTATTAGTGAAATTAATATTAGAAAAATAGTAGATTGAATAGCGGGGGATGGATTCGAACCATCGGTCTACGGGTTATGAGCCCGTCGGGATCTCCTGGCTACCCCACCCCGCTAAGAGTGAGTTATTCATGCATTGTGTGACTGTACCACACTTGCAACCCTACTACTGCGCACTGGCATATATAGTTTGCGTACAACCTGCATTCGGGAACTACTTTTGCCCCCTGTTAAGGTATAGATAAGGATAACAAATGATATCAGGCCATAAATCTTTAAATATATCGCAACTAATAGGGAATCGGTGAACAGATGCCAACGTCAAGCTTGTGATGAAAATGTCCAGTCACATCAAGGAACGTGCCTTGAAGGAAGAAGTTCCGCCAGGCATGAACCCTCGTGAGCATGTCATCAAGATCGTCTATCAGGAACTAATCAGTATCGTGGGTAGAAGCGCTGACATTCCGCTAAAGCCTCAAACGATAATGATGATCGGTCTGCAGGGCAGTGGTAAGACCACTACCACTTCCAAACTATCCCGCTATTTCCAGAGAAAAGGAATGAAGCCTGCTGTCATTTGTGCAGATACGTTCCGTCCGGGTGCTTATCAACAGTTGAAGACCCTTTGTGACAAATTGAACGTTCCATTCTACGGCGAGGTAGGTAATCCCGATGCTGTGGGGATCGTGGAAAGGGGATTGGCGGAGCTTGAGAAGAACGATGTACTTATCGTGGATACGGCAGGCCGTCACTCTCTGGAAGCTGACCTCATCGATGAGATGGAGCAGATCCACGAGATCGCACAACCGGATTACAAGTTACTGGTCCTTGATGGTGCTATTGGTCAGCAGGCAAGCGAGCAGGCAAGGGCTTTCAATGATTCGATTGGTATTTCCGGTGTGGTCATCTCCAAGCTGGATGGTACTGCAAAAGGTGGCGGGGCATTGTCCGCTGTCTCCGAGACGAATTCCGCCATTGCATTCATTGGTGTGGGCGAAACCCCGGACGACCTCGAGAAGTTCGAACCGGACAGGTTCATTTCCCGTCTTCTTGGTATGGGTGATATCAAATCACTGATCGAAAAGGCAGAGGAGACCCTTTCCGAAGAGGACATTGACATGGAGGCCATGATGCGGGGCCGTTTCACTCTCAAGGACATGTACTCACAGCTTGAGGCAATGAACAAGATGGGTCCTATGAAGCAGATCATGCAGATGCTCCCGCTTGGAGGCATGGGGGCTAAGCTCTCAGATGATGCTTACAAGGTCACTGAAGATAAAATGAAAGGTTATCGTGTTCTTATGGACTCCATGACCGATGAGGAGCTCCTCAATCCAAGACTGATCGGTAGTGCGCGTATCAAGAGGATCTCCATGGGTTCAGGTAGCAGTCCGGATGCTGTACGCGAACTCCTTAAATATCACAAGATGATGCAAAATGCCATGAAGGGACTTCGTGGCGGTAAGTTCAATATGCAGAAAATGATGAAGAAGATGGGTATGTAAGTATTGTAGTAATGAAGTACTTTCGGAGGTATGTACCTCCGAAGTTCTTACTTTTTTATTAAAAAATAATTATGGTTCGTGTTTTTTAAGGTCATTGCGTGCCAGCATATTCGTACCGAATACGTAGACCAGCAGAATGAATCCGAGCCACATGAAGTGTTCTCCTATGTCTGCACGTCCAATGTATTTGAGCAGAAGTCCTGTGCCGAGGATGAGCATGTCCACCTTAGCTAGCTTCTTGTTCCTTTTTGTGATTGCAAAGTATTCCTGTCTTGCAACATTGTATTCCTTTTTTTCTGTTTTCAGTGGATACACTTCCCGATCATACTTTTATTATCTCGTCCGCCGCTTTACGTAACCTATTGAATACGGCAGCTCCTATTCCTTCTGTTTTCAATGTCCCATCGACAAGGATGAGGTCGATTTCCTTATTATCAAGATGTCGCAGACCCATAAATATACTATGGGCTGCCTGGGTAGGTTTATTTCTTTTACCAAGTGAAAAGATCTCATCAGCATTTATCATAAATGATGTTTCCTCAGTTGCAAGAAGTCCGACTATTTTTCCTTCCTTGTGGCAGTTTGTTATCAGCTCAAGCATTGTACTTTTAACATCTTCCGGACTCCCCTCTATGAGTATTACCTTTGTCTCAGGTGAATAGTGCGTGTACTTCATTCCTGGTGATCTCGCAGTCTCGCTTTCCTCAAGGGTCCTGTCGGTATATCCAATTTCGACGTGCCCGACACATTCTTTGATATCTTCTGCACTGACCTGTCCGGGACGCAGGACCACTGGTATATCTCCGGTAACATCTACTACCGTTGATTCCAGACCAATCTCCACTACTCCTCCGTCTATAATTGCATCTATTTTTCCTGCAAGGTCCTGTATGACGTGTTCAGCACTTGTGGGACTTGGTCGCCCGGAAGTGTTGGCACTGGGTGCTGCTATTGCTGTGCCTGACCTTCTTATAAGCTCAAGTGCAATATCATTGGCAGGCATTCTAAGGCCGACTGTATCAAGTCCGCCGGTGGTAATTTCAGGCACTATTCTTTTTGCTTTCAGTATAAGTGTGAGTGGCCCTGGCCAGAATTCATCCATGAGCATAAATGCAGTTTGGTTTATATCCTCTGCCAGATCTCTGCATTGGTCTTTGCTGGAGATATGGATTATGAGCGGATTGTCTGCAGGTCTTCCTTTTGCTGCAAAGATCTTTTTCACGGCATCAGGGTCCAGAGCATTGGCTCCCAGACCGTAGACCGTTTCTGTGGGGAAAGCAACGGTGCCACCTTCTTTGATAATGCTGGCAGCCTTTGACAGCTCCTCTTCGAAATTGTCGCTGTCGGCCCGAATGACCGGTGTTTTGTTATTCATAATTGACCGAGGGACCTTTTATTTTATCTATCTCCATCATTTATTGTGTTCTTTGCCATATTCATCAATGACGGATTCTTTACAAAGACCTACTCCGTGCCTGTGAGCAGCTCTGCCTATCATATGTGCGGCAACTGGTGCTGTGAGTAGAATGAAAAGACCAACTGTTATGGCTTTTACTCCTATGGGCTCAAGTCCTAATTTTGCCACAATACTCAACATCACTCCAAATGCACCGAGTGTGCCTATCTTGGTAGTGGCATGTAAACGATTATATACATCAGGCAAGCGGATCAATCCTACCATCCCAAGGAATACGAAGAATGCTCCTACTAAAAGTAGAAATGTGCTGATGATATCCTGAATAAGTCCTATTTCTATCAAAATACAGCCCCCTCATCAAGATATTTGGAAATGGTCACTGTTCCTACAAAGGAGATTATTGCAAGGACCAGAGCTACGTCCATGAAGAATGCAGATTCTTGCATGTATGAGTAGATGCCCAGTATAACAACTATTACGGTCGTCATTGCATCAACTGCGATAACACGGTCAGGGATAGTCGGGCCTTTGATCACTCTGTATATGCATGGTATTATAGCAATGACCATGAATGTGATCGAAATATCAAATATCAGTGAATTCATTCGAATGCCTCCAGTACATATTCTTCCAGATCATCTCTGATGGAATCACAAAGTCCCTGTGGATCAGATGCATCGATAGCATGTACGTAAAGCACTTCTTTGTTGTCTGAAACATCAATTGTCAGTGTTCCGGGGGTGAGTGTGATCGTATTGGCAATCGCAGTTATTCCTACATCTGTCTTAGTGCGAATTGGGACTGCAATGATGCCTGGCTTTATATTCATCTTTGGCTGAAGGATTATCTTGGCTACCATCACATTGGCTTTAATTATCTCTATGAAAAGGACGTAGAAGAACCTTATTAATTTCGGTATCTTCCTTACTATATTCATATATGATATCTTGTTCTCAAACCCATAGAGTGATCTGAAAGGTCTGATAACGATGGGCCCAAGTAATGCCCCTATCAGGAAGTTGTTGAAGTTTACAGTTCCGTGGACAAAACACCAGATAAGTCCAAGGAACATTGAGTAAAGGATATATCGTTTCATCGTACTGCCCTCGTCATAACTGCATCGATGTATGGTTGCGGATCGATAAGTTGTTCCGCGATCGCCTGTGCAAGGGCTACAAGCGGTTCTGCATAGATCCCGAAGATAAATACAAGGGCTGCAAGGCTCAATATCGGGAAGACTATCATCAGCGATGGTTTGTGTGAGGAATATTTGCCATATTCTTCAACGTCTCTGGTCTCTCCCCAGAACATCAACAACCATGCCCTGAACATATAGAACAGAGTGAACACTGCAAAGAACAGTGCGATTGCAACGGGTATGTAGTATTCTGCACGAAGTCCTGCATCAAAGAGAATGAACTTTGCCACAAATCCTCCCATTGGGGGAAGGCCTGCGATCGACATTGCACCTATAAGGAATGCTATGCTCATGATCGGCGTGGTCTTGTTCATGCCTCCCATCTGACGCATGTCCCTTGTGCCTGCATGGTGGATTATACCTCCGGATGTCAGGAACAACATGGACTTTGCGATGGCATGGTTGACCAGATATACAAGTGCCGCTGTCAGGGCATAGACTGAACCGATGCCAATTCCAAGGAATATATATCCTATCTGGCTTACACTTGAATATGCAAGCAGTCTTTTGACATCGTTCTGTCCTACCGCGGAGACTGCTCCGATTATGATGGTCACAAGTGCGAGCAGGATTATTATGGGTTGAAGCAGGAACAATGCATCCCTGAATATGAGGAAGAATACCCTCAGGATCCCATAAGCTCCTACTTTTATCATAACGCCGCTAAGCATGGCACTAATGGGTGATGGTGCTGTGGGGTGTACATCGGGAAGCCAGTAATGCATTGGAAATATGGCTGCCTTATTTCCAAAGACAACTATGAATAAGAGTGCAATGGCGTATGTATGCCATGGAAGTGTTCCGGCAGCGCTCATGGCACTGATCTTGACCGATAGATCTGCCATGTTAAGGGTGCCCACTGTGGCATAAAGAGAAGCTACTGCAATGAGCATGACAATGGAGCCTATCATGCTCAGTATAAGGTACTTGAAAGTGGCTTCCATTTTGTCGGAACTCTTTGTCACGCCTCCTTTCTCGTTGGCTATAACAAGTCCACATGAGGCTAACAGCAGTATCTCGAAGAATACGAACATGTTGAAGATATCGCCTGTGAGGAAGGTTCCATTAAGACCTGCCACAAGAAGGTTGAACAGGGAGTGGTAGGTCAAGTTCAATGACCTGCTTTCAATGTAATCAAGGGAATATAGTAAAGCAAGGAATGATACTAATGAGCTTAGCACGACCATTCCTGAGCTTAACAGGTCAGCTACAAGCACAATTCCATATTTGCCCCATTCTCCTACTTCGTAGACCTGAATGCCTCCGTTCCAGACCTGTAGGAGAAGTATAATGCTTATCAGCATCATGGCAAACGAGACCGATACATTGAGCCATTTCTGCACATTTGCATTAGAGCGCAGGAATATCATAAGTGCGGACATCAGTATCGGCACTGCTACCAGGAGGATGGGCAGGTGTGTCATTGATATGTTCATCCCCACAACCTCCTCAGCTCACGTATGTCGGTAGTTCCGTATTCCTCGTATATCCTGTATGCGAGGATGAGTATGAATGCAGTCGTTGCAAGGCTGATGACAATGGCTGTAAGCACGAGTGCCTGTACGAGCGGGTCAACAAATTCGACATGTGATCCTGCGGAAACTATGGGGGCTAATATTCCCTCTGCAAGATTGTCGTTGTAGATCGTGCCTGTTACCTCTCCGCCGTGTCCTGATCCTGTTATGATGGGTACTTTTCCGTTCTCGAACACACCAGCTGATACTATCAGTAGGTTCACTGCATGGGACAGTACTGACAGCCCGATGATGACCTTTATCATGTCTCTCCTGAGTATCAGGAATGTTCCGATCCCAAATAGTATGGATATGGTGAGGGTAAGTAAAAAATTATTCATTATCGTCACCTACGTTTTTGAATATGAATAGCAGTGAACCTATCACTACGAAATAGACGCCGATGTCAAAAAGACCGGCAGATACAAGCTCTATCTCTCCGAAAAGGGGGAGGTGGACGAATTCCACGGCACTTCTGAAGAAATTGTGTCCGAACAACATGGCTGAAAATGCCGTTAAGGATGCAAGGGTCAGGCCGAAACCAAACCATTTGGCCCAATCCGGGTTGAAGAATGTCTTTATATGTCTCAATCCGAAAACAACATATGAAAGTGCGATCACTGAAACGAACATAACGCCACCGATGAATCCTCCGCCTGGATTGTTATGGCCTGCCAGTAGCAGGGATATGGAGAATAGGATCACAAGTGGGATGCATATCTTTGTGATGGTCTTTGTTATTATAGTCGTCATTATTCCTCGCTCCTGCTGTGTATAAGGTTATAGACACCAAGTGCTGCAAGGCACATTACGGATATCTCTCCCAGGGTATCGTAACCTCTGAAGTCCACGATTATGACATTGACTATATTGTGACCGCCTGCAAGGAGGAGGCTGTTATCGATGAAATAATGGGACAGTGATGCAAAAGGATCTACTATGCCTTGTGTCGCATTGATAAGTACTACAAATACACTTGTTGCGACGGTTATTGCGATAAGTATGTCTCTTGTGAATACTGATAAGGATATCTTTTCCTTGTATTTCTGGGGTATTTTTGTTATTGCAAGCAGGAATATTATGGTGGATAGGGTTTCTACCAATATCTGTGTCAATGCAAGGTCAGGTGCTTTCAGATATATGAACAGCAGGCTGACTCCATAGCCAAGAGCTGAGAGCGCAATGATTGCTGGCAGATATTTTGGCAGGATCGCTGCTGAGAGTGCCGCAACAATGAGAAGCACTAATAGTATCGCTTCATAGGGTGGTATGTCGAAGTTCAGTTGTGATGGCACTATATTGGTTGCAAGTATCGCAGCCGGAATCGCTATCAGTGCTATCATCAGCAGGAGCATGGCGATCATGTAGAGCTTTATACTTCCTGTCTGGCTTCTCGAGGAGAACCTGAATGCATTGCCTTTTGCGGAATCGACTGCAAGGTCATAATAGTAATTGATGCTTATCCAGGGCTTCTTCATGTTGAAGTTATCCTGCCATGCTGCTATCCTGTCGTATTTTGTGTATATCAGTATGCCCAGTATGAATGTCACGATGGTCATCATAAGGGATATCGTGAACCCATGCCAGAGCTTTACATGCAGATGTGCAGTTTCCAGAAGGATTCCTGATACTGCCGGTTCGATGATGTAATGTGTGGGCAATGATGGGATCACTCCGAATAGTATTATGAGGAATGCCAGAAATGCCGGTGGGATCAGCATTGTCATTGGGGGTTCATGTATGTGGTGTGGGATAGCTTCTTTGTCACGCTTTCCCAGGAATATCCCGTCAATGAGCTTTATCGAATAGGCGAATGTGAAAACTCCTCCGAGTACGGCTAATGCGGGGATGAGGAATGTGAATATGCCGCCTATGGAGGCTCCCATCTCAAGGGATGACTCGTAGAACATTTCCTTGCTGAGGAATCCGTTAAGTGGCGGTATCCCCGCCATGGAAAGGCCGGCAATACATGCGATTATGAAAGTTATGGGCATCTCACGCCGCAGGCCTCCGAGCTTTCGTATGTCCCTTGTGGCTGCTTCGTGCGCCACTATTCCTGCGACAAGGAAGAGGCAGGCTTTGAAGGTGGCGTGATTGAGGAGGTGGAATGTAGCTGCTGCAACACCAATGCCAGGCTCGTGGTATGTAGTGTAGCCGTACATTGTCATTAAGTATGCAAGCTGACTGATGGTCGAGTATGCGAGGATTCCTTTGATATCTGTCTGCCTGAATGCCAGGAATCCGGCAACGAGCATTGTGATGATCCCAGTTCCGCTCACAAGGATGAACCATGCTTCAGTTCCTGAGAATATCGGGTGTATCCTTGCGATAAGGTATATGCCTGCTTTTACCATCGTTGCGGAATGTAGGAATGCACTTACAGGTGTTGGGGCTTCCATTGCATTGGGTAACCATATGTAGAAAGGCCCCTGTGCAGATTTAGCTGCTGCACCAATGAATATGAGTATCAATGTTATAAGGAAAAGCTCGTGTTCCTTTATGGCGTTTATCACCTGTGGATCATTCAATATGGCTGTCAGGTCAAATGAACCTGTGATGTTTCCGAGTAGAAGGAAACCTGCAAGCATTGCAAGTCCGCCGGAGGCTGTGAGAAATAAGGATTTGGTGGCACCGTATATGGATTCGGGTTTGTGCCTCCAGTATCCGATGAGCATGAAGGATGTGATGCTGGTAAGTTCCCAGAAGATGAAAAGCTGTATGGTATTTCCAGAAAAGACCATTCCTATCATGGAACCCATGAAAAGTAAGAGATATTGGTAGTATCGTTTAAGGTCCTCTGTTTTGGACATATACCCATTGGAGTAGGACATTATCAGGACGCCTATGCCGGATACGATAAATCCGATCATCATCGCGAGTCCGTCTGCGTATATTGTAAAGTCCACTCCTGCTGATGGTATCCAGGGGATCGTTCCCTGAACGATGTGTCCTTCTTCAATGACGCCTGGCGCTGCCATTCCAATCAGTATAAAACAGGCAAGGGCTGTAGCGACTGCAAACCAGCCGATACGTTGCTTTAGCAGCTTTTCCATGACGGGTACCAACCCGGCAAATATAAACGGCAGGAATATGGCTGCCGTTATTGCATTAAATGAATCCATGTCCTCTCTCTAAGCAAAGTTCCTATATATAACTGTTTTTAATTACAATTATAAACCATGACAAATACGCAGTTGTAGGCACTTGCTTATTTATATTATCTTAATTGTATATGCTGAATATGAGCCTTTCACCAGATCAAAAAGAACGCTATGCAAAGCACATTATCATGAAGCAGATGGGTGAGGAGGGGCAGAAGAGGCTTCTATCATCACGTGTCCTGTGTGTCGGGTCAGGCGGACTCGGTTCACCTGTTATACAGTACCTTGCTGCTGCAGGGGTTGGCACACTTGGTATTGTGGACGATGATGTTGTGGAGATGAGCAATCTTCAAAGACAGGTCATCCATGCGGGAAATCTCGGCAAGCCAAAAGTGAGTTCTGCAAAGGAATATGTCGAAAGGCTGGATCCGGATATCAATGTACTAACATATGAGATACGTGTTGGACCTGATAATGTGGAGAGTCTAATTAAGGACTATGACGTTGTGGTCGATTGTTCTGATAATTTTGCCACACGCTATTTGTTGAACGATGCTTGTGTGTTGCAGAATAAGCCCCTTTTCCATGGAAGTATCTTCATGTTCGAAGGGCAGGTGATGACCATATTGCCACACGAGGGGCCTTGTTACCGTTGTATATTCGCACGTTCACCTTCTACAGATGCTGCAAGGGATGCCGGTGTCATGGGTATTCTTCCGGGAGTTGTCGGTACCATGCAGGCTACGGAAGTCGTCAAGCATATTGTACGCCTTGGGGCACCGCTTGTGGGACGCATGATCTATTACGATGCCTTGGGAATGAGGTTTGATGAGATTACTGTGCGTAAGAATCCGAAATGTCCTGTTTGTGGTGATTCTCCTTCAATCACGTCTATCAATGCGGATAATTACTGATATTCAGTTATTTGGGCATTGATCCTAAATATGTTTGAAAATAGGCTATAGTGACAAAGTTTTTATAGCTTAACTCTGTTATAAGAGTTTGCTTCAAGCGACATGGTTTGGAGCAAAAACGAAACAGAAGCGTTGTTCAGGTTCCAAATATACTGGACAACAAATAAGCAATATGGGCTCGTGGTCTAGCTGGTTATGACGTCGCCTTGACATGGCGGAGGTCCGGAGTTCGAATCTCCGCGGGCCCACCACAAATATTTCGTACCATTCGATAGCTTTTAATACTAAAGCGACTATTATCGGATGCTCTCACAGCCCAGGTAGCTCAGTGGGAGAGCGCTGCCCTGAAGAGGCAGTTGTCCCCGGTTCGAATCCGGGTCTGGGCACCAGAATCAATTCACACCAGTAGTGTAGCGGTTATCACCGGGCGTTGCCAACGCTCGAACTCGGGTTCGATTCCCGACTGGTGTATATCTTTTTTATTATCTTAATATCATTGCTAATGTCCTATTTTTTTGATATATCTTCAATGTGAGCTTGAATGCAATTGCTTTAGTAGCTAGTATCGATTGGATCATTTCTGGATGATGTTCTAATTGTTGAGTGTCAGCAACCCTTTCTGCACAGATGGATCTGTGCTTTTCTTTGTAACTAATATGATCCTAATACCATTGCATGTCTGTCGGGATCACTGATGAACCTGGATAATTAATTGTAAAAATAGAATTTGCAGAAAGTTTACTGGAAATTATTTCACAGAACTTCTGCGAGATATTCCCAGTGCAACTTTCTTTCCTCTGCTATATGTTCAATGGGATATTGAAAACCTATCCCACATCATACAGCTGATAATTCATACTTTTCCGAATTTATGCCCAATATGGCAGAATTTATCTCGGAGTTTACGGGGATCTTTGTTTCTTCATACATGTCAGGTGTATTCTTCAAACCATACAGGCTTTGCCTTGCATCCTTGAAGTAAAACCTTTCTTGTAGGAAATCCTCATCTTTCAACCGACCCAAAGCATATCTGATAGTACGTGGTGGAAGATAACTTTGTTCAGCAATCTCTTTTTGTGTCAGAAGACCGCCGTATTCCAGTACTTTGAAGACAAGTTTTGCAGAAGGGGGTAGCCCCTCGATCGCCTTCCTCAGATATTTATTGTTTGGCCCTTCGATGTTTCTCTTTACCTGTACGCTATCCTTGTAGTTTTCAACAAAATCGATCCCTCATTGTAATTTCTCCTTTGTATAGTAAATTTTATTAATATCTCTGGTTTGAGATGTTGCAACGGTTCACTATCGTGAAGTCACAATTGTGAATGTGCTTCTCTATTATATAAATATATCGGCAAAATACACCAAATCGCTTTATTCCATTGATCCTGCATGATGCATGGATGGAAAATCCGTTTTTATTTGCCTGTATCTTAGCTCTTATATCTTTACAGGTATAGCTATTTTTGTTCAAATAATAATATAAAAGGTAGAAATATGGCTGAAGAATCAATAGAATTAGATCTCAGGGGGGAGATTTGTCCCTTTACTTTCGTAAAAACCAAATTACAGTTAGAAGAACTGGAGAATGGTGACCTTCTCACAGTTATCTTTGATTATGCACCTGCAGTATCAAATGTTCCTAAAAGTGTGAAGAACGAAGGGCATACCATTATTGGTATCGACAAAGAAGAAAATAACATATGGAAGCTCCATATTAAAAAAGTCTGATACATCAAACAGCTTTTCTTTTTCATCATCTTTTTTTAAAATTATCAAAAGTAGTTCTCCTCAATATGGAGGACTACTTTTACTTAATATAATTAAAATTGGTTCACTGTGTCGTCTTGCGTTTGAATTTGACAACACGGTCCAGCATTACTTCTATTCCGTTGTTGACAAGTGCATTGAACTTCTCAGTTTTCATGGCTGCACGTCTGATAGGTTCGTGAAGGTCGATCAGTAGTATCACATCAACCCAGTTGTCCCGGAGGCGATAGTTCATCGGTTCTTCGAACATGCAGGATGCCACATCCTTTGAACCCTTTGCGTTATCAGCATCTTTGAATTTGACAGGAACATGCAGGGTTATCGATGAGCTCTTTCCGCTTTCATCCTTTGGGATGTATAGCCTTACTATCTCATCTCCGAAACGTCCAAGGAAATGGTCCGTACCCTTCGTGAATCCGAGTGCCAGTATAGCCTCCACCAAACGTGCTGGCAGGTCATCCATGAGACAGCCACAAAGCGCTTTTGTGATACTCTCTTCCTTCAGTGATTCTGTGAGTTCAACAAAGGCTTCCATGGGGAATCCGAATACTATCTCATCGTTCCTGTAATCGCTGAACATGCGTGCTCCGGCACACAAAAGGGAAAGGTTCACCTTGTTCTCCATTACAGGAATTGTCGTACATTCCCCACAGACCGCGAATTCCCCTTTGAATCTGGCATTCACCATGTCTCCTTTCACTTTGGACAGTGTTGCTGCCACTCGCATGAGTTTGCTGGCGGTTCCGACAACCACTACCACATCGGGTTCAAATTCGCATTTGTCAAGGGGTTCGACGGTCATCTTTTCTGTATTGGCGGGTTTGACCCTTGGATACACATCCCCGTAAGCAGGTTCGACGAACCCAAGTGCCAATTCTGCGCTTGCACAGGACATATCATCAGCCGAGCAGGTATAAGATGTACCGAACGCTGCAGCTTTCCTTACGATCTCACAATAACGCATGGGATGGGGAATGTTCGGCTCATTGTCGCTGTTGAACTTAACAGCAACCGGTGTAAGAGGCAACTCGAAGAATTGCCTGAACTGTTTTGTTAGTTCTGTGTATTTCATGCTTCATCCTCCACCGGTATCTCATATTTCCTTGCGATCTCAATGAAAGCGTTGGCGACATATTCTATCTGCACTCTGCTGAGTCCGAATGTATTTAATTTGAAACTCTTGCTCATGCCCGGCTGTATTCCGATTATCTTTCGTTTCTTCAGTTCGTGGTACAGGAAGTAACCACGTTTCTTGGTCTTGGCGGCAGCCTCAAAGAGTGGCAGGGATTCGAATGCTACAAGTGTGTGTTCTGTCGGCTTAACACCCATCTGGTGAAATCCTTCGATACGCTCGAGCTGTGTGGCAAGGTATCGGGCATTTTCGACCTGCTCATCCCAGTGCTTCACACGTTCCACAACACTCGGGAACGATGCCATCAGTGTCATTACCGGAACTCCGAAGACAGGTGAACATCCAAACAGAGCGACTTCTTTTTTAGTGAAACCACGCCCACTCCAGTCACCTCTGATGGTTGACTTATCGAATACCTGCTGGTTCCACTCAAAAGTGGTTGCGAGTATTCCCATTGGGGAAGATGCTGCCCAGCTCTTATGTCCTGACGCACACAGGAAGTCCACACCAAGTTTTTTGCCTTCAATAGGCATTATTCCTGATGAATAAGCCGTGTTCAGCAGGAACGGAACTCCGTACTCCTTACAGATCTTTCCCACGGCTGCTGCATCTGCCACATTTCCATACCGATAATCCACATGTGTCAGTAGTGCCATTGCCGGAAGGGAACCTGTATTGCGTTCAACTTCCTCGAACTTTTCTGCGTATCCTTCTGGATCAATAGTAAATTCCGGATATCCGCTATGTGGTACTTCAACCACTTTCAATTGATTTGCCTCAGCTGCAAGATATGATGTATAATGTGCAAGTGAATCCAGGGGGAATTCCTAACTGAATCTTGATATTTATAAAAATTTGAACAGGGGTATTGAAAGCACATACATTAACCTCAACCCCATACAGAGGGGAGGAGTGCTTACTGCTGAAGCCAGAAAAGCAGCGCTTGAATTTGCAGATGGTTATTCAGTTTGTGACTTCTGTTTCGAATCCCGAGTCGATCTTGTCCAGAACCCGCCTGTAAGAAACCTTACAGCAGATATTGCAGAGTTCCTGAATATGGATGATGTTAGGTTCACAGCCGGATGCCGACATGCAAAATGGGCGGCCATGCACATGGTCACAGAACCCGGCGAAACTCTTGTACTGGATTCACTTGCACATTATACATCATATCTTGCATATATAAGATATTCTATGGATGCCACAACAATTAACAGGACAAAGTCGGCTATTGATGCTCTTATTGAAGTACAGCAACTATGGATAGATAATGTTCCTGAATACGATCTTTCCGATAGGGAACTTTTAATACTGAAAAAACGCCTGACCCGTGCAATAGATAATGTACAGAAGATCTATGACGATAATGAAGAACTGATGAACAATGCGGAAGAATCACTTAAAAAAGAAAATCCCAGATGAACATCTCACTAATATTATGGGATCTTTATCTGGGATCTTTACATCCATTCTTCTCTTCTTTTTTTATAAATAAACAAGTCTGATGGCCGAATATGCTAGCAGACCTGCTAATAGTGGCGATGTGACCCACATAACGACAATACGTCTTACTGTCTTATTGTTCATTGTGGCAAAGCCTTTGTTGGCACATCCAATGCCAATAACTGCTGCTGGCACTAACTGACCCAGCGCAACAGGTATGCCTGCAATAGAAGCACTGTGCACAATAATTGCTGCGATAGCTTCAATGAAGATCGCACGAATGGTACAGATCTCTGCGATCTCCGTTCCGACTGTCTCGAGAATACGACCGCCTATCAATATCGCACCAATGCCAAGGGTAAGCCCTCCGACTATGGCTCCTGTTCCTGGCTCCATGAATCCTGCTCCTACAAGAGGTCCAACTGCATTGGCTGCATTATTTGCACCTGCTGAATAGGCAACATAACAGCCGGATACTATCAGGAGCTTCTTAATAGTGCTTCTGATCTGTTCTTCCGATTCATGTTCGACAAGCCAGACAACAAGTCTGGGGTGAATATATTTCCCGGAAAGGTATGCAAGTACAAATGCAAGTATCGGGGTAGCTATCCACCATCCAACTATCTTTGATAGCAGTTGAACATCGAGTATCCCGAAGAATATGCCAATTCCGACGAGCGCTCCTACAGCTGACTGGCTCGCAGATATAGGAACCTTCAGTACGTTCCCTATGAAAAGGCTGATAGCAGCTGCACTGGTTGCAATAATAGCTGCTACAATTGTTATCGTGTTGCCGGGTACTATTCCTTCACCTAACGTCCTGATAACATCCTCGCCGCTAAGTATTGCACCAAGCAGGGAAAAAACAGCTATTAATATTACTGCCTGTCTTTTAGTACGGGCTCTTGCACCATATGCTGCTCCCATGGCTGCTGCTGCATTGTTCCCGCCAATGTTGATTCCCATGAAGATCGCAGATGCTATTGCAGCCAGTGCTATGATCATTTATTAGTAGCTCCTTTCAATATTGTCATTTCAATTCATTTATATATGTTGATTTTCCATCTCACACTCGAAGTAACTATATAGCAAATGAAAGTGAATTTATTATATAGCAGTGGGTAATGGGGCTAAAATTACCACTAATAAGAGTGCAACTTTTGCCTTTTTATATACATATATATCTCAATCTGTGGAAGTTAGGGTGATAATACATGGGTGAAAAGACGATTAACTATGACAGACTCAAACGAGGCGGTTTTCTTCGCCAGAAGCAAAAAGAAGACCTTTTCTCAATGCGACTTCGTGTTGTGGGGGGTCAGCTAACTTCTGATCAGCTTCGTGCACTTGCAGATGCTTCTGAGAAGTATGGCAAGGGTGAGGTTCACATAACTTCACGTCAGGGGCTGGAGATCTCATATGTTCCCTTTGAGGATACCGAGGATCTTCTTGATGAGCTTCAGGAAAGAGATGTCCATCAGGGTACCTGTGGTCCGAGAGTTCGTGGAGTGGTTGCCTGTCAGGGCAATCTCATCTGTCCACGTGGGCTGATCGATGCACAGGACATTGCAAAGAAGATCGATGAGAAGTACTTTGCCATGGAACTTCCCGGCAAGTTCAAATTCGCAGTTACAGGCTGTCCGGCATCATGTATGAAAGCACAGGAGAACGACCTTGGTGTAATGGGAGGGCTTGAGCCAAAATGGGTAGAGGACGATTGTACCTATTGTGGTCTCTGTCAAACAGGATGTCCCGTGGATGCGATCAAGGTCGAGGATGATGCTCTGTATTATGACAGGGAAAAATGTATCCTTTGTGGCCAATGTCTCTTGATATGTCCTACTGATGCATGGATAAAATCAAGGGAAGGGTACACGATCTACGTTGGTGGCAAGGTTGGAAAACAGCCAAGACTTGCTGTCAAACTGACCGATCTCGTAGATGAGAATGCCCTGTTCGGGATAATCGAGAGATCAGTGGAGTTCTTCAAAAAGGAAGCAAATTCAGGAGAGCGTTTCGGAGATACTATCCTGCGTGTGGGTTTTGAAGATTTCAAGGCCTTTGTGTTGGAATGAATTGAGTCTTCCAGATTAACAGTTTATAGCTGTTATCTGGAACTTATTTCGTTTGAGTTTCGATAATCATAATATTAACAAACATTTGATCAAAATGATCGGGAAATGGAACTATGCCAGAACCAAATCCGGAATTAATAAAAGAAATAGAACAGTTGGCTGAAGGCTACAAAGATAGTTCGCCCCAGGAAATTCTTGAATATGGTTTGAAGAGGTTTGACAATGGTATATCTATTGCATTCAGTGGTGCTGAGGATGTCGTCCTTATTGATATGGCATCCAAGATCAAAGCAGATGTAAGTGTTTTCTGCCTTGATACAGGTCGTCTGCATCCTGAAACTTACAAGTTCTTCGATGTGGTCCGGGACAAATACAACATCCCACTGGAGATCTTCTTTGCAAACAGGGAAAAGACCGAAGAATTGGTTCTCAATAAAGGTATGTTCTCGTTCTATGAGGATGGGCACAAAGAATGTTGTGGGGCCAGGAAAGTTGATCCATTAAGGCGCTCCCTTAGCAAGAGAACGGCATGGATCACAGGTCAGCGTAAAGACCAGAGCCCTAACACACGTGCATCTATCCCTGTGATAGAAGTTGATTCAGCGTTCGGTGATGGTACACTTGTGAAGTTCAATCCTCTGGCAAACTGGACCTCTAAGCAGGTATGGGATCACATAAGGGAAAACGATGTCCCGTACAATGAACTCCATGAGAAGGGATATGTCAGTATTGGCTGTGAACCATGTACCAGGCCTGTTCTGCCGGGTCAGCATGAACGTGAAGGACGCTGGTGGTGGGAAGAAGCAACCAAGAAAGAATGTGGACTTCATTCAGGAAATAAATTAGTGGAGGATCAAGTATGACCAATACGGAAGAATCTTATCGGCTTTCAAATTTAAAGGCACTTGAAGCGGAAAGCATAGGTATTATCAGAGAAGTCGCTGCAGAATTTGAAAATCCAGTGATGTTGTATTCGGTAGGCAAGGACTCGTCTGTGATGGCCCATCTTGCGATCAAGGCCTTTTACCCGAAAAAAGTACCTTTCCCTTTATTGCATGTTGACACCGGATACAAGTTTCCTGAAATGTACGCCTTCAGGGATTACTATACAAAGAAACACAATCTTGACCTGAAGGTTCACAGAAACGAGGAAGCCATTAAGAAGGGGATAAATCCCCTTTCGGTGGGGACGGTCAAATGTTGTGCCGAGCTTAAGACGAAAGCACTCCTTGACGCATTAAAGGAAGGCGGCTATGATGCAGCGTTTGGAGGCGCCCGGAGGGATGAAGAGAAATCAAGGGCAAAGGAAAGAATTTATTCATTCCGCGACAAGCATGGCCAGTGGAATCCGAAGGACCAGAAGCCTGAGCTGTGGAACCTCTTTAATTCAAAGATAGATCCCGGGGAATCCATTAGGGTGTTTCCGCTCTCAAACTGGACCGAACTTGATATCTGGACATATATTTATCATGAAAAAATTGAGATCGTTCCTCTTTACTTCGCAAAGAAAAGACCGGTTGTTGAGAAGCATGGTCAGCTAATTCCGGTTTATACGGATGAGCACGAGGAAGAGGTCAAGGAAGTAATGTGCCGCTTCAGGACACTGGGGTGCCATTACTGTACGGGTGCAGTACGATCGGAGGCAGATACTTTACCGAAGATCATTGAGGAGATGATGATTTCCCGCCATTCCGAGCGTATTACAAGGATAATCGATCAGGATCAGGATAGCTCCATGGAGCAAAAGAAGAAGGAGGGATATTTTTGAAAGGTTCTGACTCTTTAGTTGAACGAAATCAGAATATTGATCTATTGAGGTTTGCCACTGCAGGAAGTGTGGATGATGGTAAATCAACCCTTATTGGGAGATTATTACACGATTCAAAATCAATATTCGAGGATCAACTGGATCTAATTAAGACATTCTCGAAAACCCATAGGAACCAGGATATTGATTATTCCCTGGTAACTGATGGCCTTAAATCAGAAAGGGAACAGGGAATTACAATTGATGTCGCATACAGGTTTTTTTCGACTCCAAAAAGACGCTTTATTATTACCGATACCCCCGGGCATGAGCAATATACAAGAAATATGGCTACAGGTGCATCAAATGCATCCCTTGCCCTGATCCTTATTGATGCGCGGAACGGAGTTGTAACACAGACAAAACGGCACTCGTTTATCTCGTCTCTTCTTGGTATAAGGAACTTTGTAGTTGCAGTCAATAAAATGGACCTTGTTGATTATTCAGAAGAAGTGTATGAAAATATTGTAAGCGAGTTCAATGACTTTGCTGATAAGTTATCAGATGAATCAATTTACTACATACCCATAAGTGCCCTCAAAGGTGACAATGTCATTGAACGAAGTGCCAATATGCCCTGGTTCCAGGGGTCTACACTGCTTGATTATCTAGAGAACGTAAGTGTATCCGGTGGTCGCAACCTGACCGATTTCCGGTTCCCAGTCCAGTATGTTAACTGGGGAGGTGATGATTTCAGGGGTTATTGTGGCACAATAGCTTCAGGTGTTATACACAAAGGGGACAAGGTAAGAGTTCTTCCTTCGGGAAAAACGAGTGAAATTTCAAGGATCGTCACGTATGACGGGGACCTTGATTATGCCTTTGCTCCTATGGCAGTAACCCTTTGCCTTGAGGATGACATTGACATAAGCCGCGGTGATATGATTGCGAAGGTCGATGACATTCCTGTAATTGCCGGAAGCCTGGAGGCAAATGTAGTATGGATGGATAGCGCTCCCATGGAGATTGGGAAGGACTATTTGATCAAGCATACTACCAGCACGGTGAAAGGGAATTTCTCAGAAGTACTTCATGAGTTTGATCCTGAAGACATCAGCATGAAACCTTCGGAGTTCTTGAGCTTAAATGAGATCGGAAAAGTCAAGGTTGAATTAAAGACCCCAATATTTGCCGACATTTATTCCGAGAACAAGATCACGGGCTCATTTATTGTAATTGATCCCCACACCAATCAGACAGCTGCTGCCGGCATGATCTCAAAATACAATCAGGTATCTCCCGACAAAGCATGCAAGGCTGTAAAGGCGAAGGTTATAAGGTATCCGGGAGGCAAAAGGGAAGAAGCACAGGCCAATTATGATCGCCTTTCCATGCAGGGTACGCATTGTATCTACGTGGATGATGATCTGCTGCTTGAAACCCTTTGCAAGCGAATCCCGGTTGACAGTGAGCAATATTCCGACACAATTGATGATCTGTGCAAGATCGTTACAAGATCAGGTGTGTCTGTGGTTTTGTGCTCTGATCATTTGAGCAGTTAAATTTATTGAGATGGGATAACTCTGCATCTGATAGATGGGTGCGTAGTTATTCCCTCTCTACTATGGTCATATTTCCCTGCCTTCTGTTAAAGTTGGCAGGTCTTTCACCTTTTTTTTAAAAAAATAAAAAAGAACTCAAAGTTGCAGTTCTTTAACAAAACGAAGGTCAAAGATATCCTTTTGCTCGAGCTTCTTTGAGATATATCCGAGTTCGTTCAACACATCTACAAATCTCATGGTCGATCCAATATAATCTTCTGATATGCCTGCAGAGTATTTTGGCGATACTTGGTACATATCATTTACAAAATTCGCATCAATGATTTCTATGGTCTCAGCAACCAACTTTGAGGCCTCTTCAGCATCCTTGCGAATGAATACACTGGCCTTCTCGTGCAACTCTATGAACTTTAAAAGGGTCTCCGGAGAATTTTCGATCATGTCACAGGTCGCAACTATCCCGTAACTTGGATTATCAGGCCACAGTCTTTCAGGCGGGATCACTATGTTTGCATCGCAGTATCTTTTTGCCACGATGGCCAATGATGGAGTTCCTACTGCAACTTTTATTTCCCCGTCTGCTATGGCCTCGGGAATCATGTCAGCCCACTCGTAGTTGAGGACATCGATATCATTTTCAAGACCCGCTTCCTTGGCATAGTTCCTTATGATTACATCGTGGATGGAACCAGCCGGAGGGCAGGCTATTGTAGTCCCTTTAAATTGATTCAAAAAAAGTGTCCGGTCATTTCTGCATTCTTCGAGTGTCAGAAATTCGGGTGTGGCGATCATCACTGTTCCTTCAACATGTCCACCAGCGATGCATTTGATATGTAAGCCGTGATCGATCCCTATCATTGCAGGGGGAAGTCCAATGTATCCGATATCCAGCTCGTGGTCCTCGAATGCACGGACAATTGCAGGCCCTCCTCCGAATAGTTTCCATTCAGGTTCTATACCTGCTTTTTCAAGCCAGTCCATACCCATCAGTATGAATGAGGTATGATACATGGTTGAAAGGTGTCCTATTCTAAGTTTCTTCATATAGCCACCAATTTTAAGGAATCAATTTAAAGGGACTACAATAGCCTGCCCTCCGGCTGGTTCCATCCACGATGTAATCATAAGGAACTATGCCAAGGAAGCGGG
>Ga0255366_10031_pt1 | contig 21041 bp, 20 predicted proteins | sample ANMaggSeSYBR01C4_FD_182086 | JGI IMG/M metagenome (GOLD analysis project Ga0255366, IMG submission 182086) | Sediment cell enrichment communities from methane seep in Santa Monica Basin, California, United Staets - ANME aggregate JGI... | ecosystem: Environmental > Aquatic > Marine > Cold seeps >... | reverse complement strand
TTTGGAATAAACTGAGTGAGATATATGGATACTATGATGATAGAGACATGTATGTAACAGTTGTAAAGAATAATTACTCTCGCCCAGGAACTTACCTTTTTTCCTTGGAGGGTTCGCCACCAAAAGGATATGCAATGTATTTCCCTGAAAGTCGTGGTTTAATTATTTATGATGCACATGGAAAAAGGCTCTATGATTTTTGTGATGACATTGAGATTATAGATTTACCCTTGGAGAGTGTAATTCTAAAGCCTAATGAGATAAAATCCACTACTAAACTTAGTGAATATGAAATAGAAGAGTTGGATAATTTACGAACATATCCAAGAGATGATTTCATTTCCTTGGAGTAAATGGGGTAAAAATATGAATACAGACAAAATAGTTGATAGATATATTGAAGAAGGTGGAACATTAGAAGAAGTTAAGGCATTAGTTCTGAATGCGCCTGTAAATTGCAGTATGTGTCACAGACCTAAAATCTATGTTGATGTTTATTACGATGACCATATTTTGAGGGCGTTTTCATTATGTCCAGATTGTTTAAAGCTTCTTGATGCTGATAAAAATTTCAGGAATAAAGTAATAAACAAAATTAAACGGGATGCAAGTTCTTATAATTGATACTAAGAAAAAGAGGTAGGTGGAACAGTGAAAGAAAAATGTGTGACCGAAAATTTTGTAACAAAAAAGATGCTAGTGTAACAATAGAAAATTACAAGTTATGTAAAGAATGTGCAAAGCTACATAAAAAAATATTTGGGGTGAAATAGATGGGATTTTGCAAAAGGTGCAATTCGAGGATACAATACAACGAGTTCAAAATAATTCGTGGCAAAGTTCTATGCCTCAAGTGTGCAAGCAAAAAACACAGCAAGAGACGTAGAAAACGTAAAACAAGTAATTAGGGGCGAATTTGCTGAGTTAGATAGTCAAATATCTGGTTCGGCTTTAACACTCTTGTTTTCCTTGGAGAATTATGAAATCTTTGAGATGTACAAGAGCTAAGTAGAATCTCGTTTTAACGAGCAACGACAAGAATTTCATGTTAGCCTGGAAACTCGGAAATTCTTAATGACTGCAAAATTAAAAAATAAATGGAGAAGAAATTATGACAGATGAGAAAAGTAATTCAGAGATATGGAAACTCTGGATGAATGATGATATTGATAACCTCTCACTTGGCGAATTGAAACGTTTAGAGAGATTATCTAGTATCAAAGGCTCAAGAAAAGAAAACGAAATCATAGAGCCTGTATCAAAATTAGAGATGGAAGGTGAACGCAAGTATACAAGTGACGGAGCAGGTAAATTTACAACTTGGTTCAATGACTACAAGGATAAGCAGAATGAGGAAGGACAAGGAACACTGACTTTCTTTAACGACTACTTTACAAATGCTGATAGTGATTCAGGTTGTGAGGACATTGTTTCCGATTGGAGTCCAGCAGATAACTATGCAAAACAGGTTTGGTCTACTGCTGTTTGTGAAAGTAACCTTATGAGTCTTTGTGTTAAGCGGTTACACATAAATGCTGGTGACGGACTTGGACTACAAATTAAATTGGCAGGTAAGATAGCAGCACCGAGTGAGAAAGCAAGTTGTGAATGTAACAGTTGTGCATCAATTACGTTTACAACTTATCCACTGACAATCAAACAACTAGGACTTGAAAGTGTGGTTTGTGAAAAGGATAGCTTTGATGTTGGAGGCGACCTTATGCAAAGTTACATTACAGCTATGAAGAACTCATACGTTGAATACTTTGATGGACAAATTTATAATGAACTTAAAACCGCTACAGAAGGTACTACAGAGACATTACCTACCGCCTTGGCGTGCGACCCTGCCTTATCTGGTTCTTGCTGTAGTGATACTGCACTATTAGACATGTGGAACGCCACTAATAACGCAATCGCTTCAATGAGAGAGGGTACAGGGTTAAAACAACCTTATAATCCTACACATATCATTATCTCGCCAAGTGTTGCAAAAGTGTTCAAGAGAATGCAAACACCAACAACGTCTTTCTACAAGGATGTGGTTTTTGACAGTAAGGGCAAATTATCCTCAATCTGTGGTTTAAAGGCTGTGGAGTATTGTGGTGCTCAATCTTGTTGTACTGATAGTGGTGCTGTAGTGGCAATCATTGTTGATTCAAGTAGAGCGGTCGGCTGTGTTTTTGGGAAGAGACCTCATATGTACTCATTCTTTCAATCAAATTGTAACAGCGTGAGGCTCGATATGTGGAGTTTTGTTGCTATCTCAGAGCTTGATTGTGACGGAATTTGCCATATTAAGAACCCTTAGAACTAAACTGGGAGATTAATTTCTCCCTATCTCATTTCTTTATTTGGTCAAACTGTAAAGAGATTTAGTGGTGACATACAAATACCGTTTTCCAGGGGTATTTAGTGCTATGATTAGGGCAAGTAGGCACATAGGATTAGTCATCCTTCCTCGCCTATCTTTTTCCTTGCCCTTAGTTTAATTGCGTGATCTTCGATACGATGTATCAGTTGCTATGTAATAGGGGATGCACTTTTCCTTGCGGTGTAATCCCCCATCATCTCATATTAACACAGGAAGATTAGTACCCTTCTTGTATAAATCCAAATGTGAGATATAATGCCTTGGGAGTTTCCCTTGGTGTTTATCTCTCTTATATTTATTATAATACAGTATATAAGGAAATATGTCCTAGGAACGCGTATAACGCCATCTGAGAGCAAAACTCGCCTTAAGTGGTGTCATGTATAGGGTTTAGTGAAAAAGACTTAGAAACGCTTAAAATGAATAGAGGTATAATATGAAACAATGTAGAAAATAGAGGGAGAATTTGTTTATAATATGACATAGGAAACGAAATAATTTCATGTGGATATATATTATCCATTTGTTGGGGATTGTACCCCCAATCATTGTGATTATCATTGTTCATTCTACATCTTTCCTCATTATTATATGAGGTTGAAACACTCAACCTCACGGTTTTCCCATTGATTTCTGTGGAATTTACCCATTCTCCTCCTGATAAACTGGGAAAATCTATCATAGAGTCACAGATTGAGTAAACACTTCCGTTGGCCTCAACGGATTCTAAGTTTATATGGATTTCAGGTTCTGGTTTCCCATCTTGCCCTATAAACAAATCTCTCTTCGTTATTTGTACAAAAGTTACCTATATAAAAGATTTGGTGGAACAAAATATGAATAAAATAAATGCTAAAAGAAAAGAGAAATATGAAAAGAATCTCGCCAAGGTTAAAAGTTTAATCACAAAACATCACACCAAGAGCATAAAGAAACTTCAAATTTACCTTGTTGAAGAGTATGGGTTAGCAATTTCTGAGAGTACATTGAAGCGGTATCTTAGGGCAATTAAAAAAGAAAAAAATAAACAAATCGCCAAGAAACAGAAAACGCCCAAGGTAAAGCAGGTTACGGAACATGTGGGCGAAGTAAGAGAAAACTATGTACGAGACCCGTCAGGTAAGGAATGGAAATTACCCCTTGGAGAAGGAATCTTAGAAATTCAATGGGGAATACAGGGCTTAATTTTTTGGGATAAAGAAAGTAAGGTATGGCGATACTCGAATAACCATAAACCTTTTGACCGCAATAATAAACCAAAACCGTTTCATAAAACACGTTCCAATTTGTCTTTTGAATACGATGATTTGAACGACTAAAAAAGGGGTCACACGGTTCACACCCCTAGCGTATTTTAAAAGTATACAGTATACCTCAGACTATACAGCTCAAAATAAGAAAAAAGTATCCAAAAATTTTTTCATCATGGGCATTTCCTTTTTCCATATACTGCGGGTTTTTATGCCATTTGTTACATTAAATATTACTATATGCAACAGGAGATAATTGTAAATCTCAGATTTACCCCCATCCTGTTACATTACTTACCTAATTTATATTAGGTGAAAAAGATTTTTAAATTTGTATTTTGTTACGTTTGTTTTGTGCTACGAATTTTAAGAAACGTGCCACACGTGTGGGGGATCGCCCTATTCCTCAGTAAATATTTTATGTATTATTATGTTTTGTATTATATGTTAATGTCGCTATGTAATATGTATCTTTTGTTATGATTAACCATGACATCAAGGGCGGATTTCATACTATTACTTTTTGACTATACTTTTTCATATTCCTTAATAATAGGCTTATCTGCTGTCATCTGCTGGAATCTATATAAAGAGAGTTCTACCTGTCTACAAGTTTCGATACCTAATTCATCTCTCCATTTTCTTAATAGGTCTAACTCTGCTCTATACCAGTCTAAATTTGATTTATTTTTCGGCTCTACAAAACCTTCACATTCTGGTAAAATTTTCTTCATTCTGGAATCATATGTTCCATAATCCTTTGGATTCCATGCTGTTAATATATAACTTGCAACTGGAACACGCACTCCCTCTAATTCTTTTAATTTTTTGACAGAATCAAGGTCATTTTTCTTAAACGCCTCACGTGTAATATCCTCAATATTCTTTGGGGTATTTTTTCTATAATTACCCCATTGTCTTGAAGTTTTATTGTATCCAAGAATTAAAAATTGTTCTTCGTTGAGATAACCCTGTGTCCTAATTTTTTTGACATCTTCAAATGGATATTCCTTTCCGATTCTTGGAGCTATAATCTTAACAAATTCCTTCGGCTTCATTTTTATTTCTGTGTGTTTTCTAAATTCAAGTTTCATTTTTACCATATTATTTCCTCCCTTAAATCTAACATCTATACAATTAAGGTGTTAGTTCAAGACATGTTTCAAATTTAACAGATTCTACTAAATCAAAGTATTCTTCTTTAATGCCATAATATATAAATTGAAATTTATAAATCTGAATTGAACATGTTTCAGTATATGTCTCAGGTAGATTACCAATTATCCCCTCAAGAGGATTGTGTATTCTTGCGAGAAGGGTATCATCTTTATCATAAAAATTTAAATAAATGTATACCATAGGCAATAATCTACCTGCATTGTTTTTTAAAGTAACATTGATTATATAAGATGTTTGGGCATTTTCTGGATAATCGTGATAAAATCCAGGTTTGTAATAAGTGTATGTGCCACTACCCCCTGTATAAACATTCCATTTCGTTACAACCGTATAATTAACTATTTCAACCTCACTAGAAACGAAATTGGATTCATTACATCCACTCAATCCAACAACTAATAAAACCAGCACCATTCCAATTACAACAAGGTGGTTTTTCAATTCTATAACCTCCCTAAAACTACAATTTACAGCACCTATTCTTTTAAAAATGTATCTTATTGCGAAAAAACAGTAAAATTGTATATCTTTTTATATATCTCTAAGGAAAATGGTATAAAGGATAAGTGACTAAGTAAGTAATAGAGTTAATGAATAACTCAGGAGATATGAAGAATGGAAATAGAAATAAAAGAAGTAACCCCCGAGAATCCCCCCGCTAAGAAAGAAACCCGAGAGCTAAAACTAAATCTTAAGTTCTCTATTAAAGATTATGATTCAACAAGGGCGAAACATGCAACAAGGATTAAAACCTTGAAGTCTAAACATGTGTTGTACAGTGATATAATAGATAACTACTTTGAGGACAACCTTTTATCTAATATTGTTTCAAGTACACAGTTCCATTATTACTATAGAGATTCATTCAAAGACGGGATTAAAAAATCAAATGTAAGAAGTCTTAAAACTTTTGTGAATTTTAAAGCTAGAGAATTAATACAAGGCAGTCTTGAATATAACGATTTTTCCAAGGGTTACGATACGGGCTTTTATTGCATGTTCTACAGTTCAATAAACAAGCTATTAACGAAAATTACCAAGGAACTTTTAAAGAACTATGTGGGGGCTTAAAATGCAAACCTTAACCACATTCGAGATAACCCCTGAAATAAAGAAGCAACTACTAGAAACATACGCTCCACATGTCTACAAGGTTAACTCAAACGATGGAAAGAAAGAGTATCTTATTACGTTGGCGAGAAATCATTTTACCTGTTCATGCCCCGATGCGACTTTCAAAAATCTTAATCCCGATGGTACACGAAAGAAAATACAACACTACTGTAAACATCAAAAAAACCTTGCCTTGGAGTTACTGGGGGTTAATCTATGAAGAGTATAACAGTCGATAACGTCAAGATCGGGATTGATAAAAAACATAAGAAGAGTATAACGTCTAAAAAATCCAGATCAGGATTAATAATTGTTTATGATTCCGATACGAATAAGCACCATGTCAACGGTAGAGCATACAGATACGTTAAAAAGATTCCATTTGACAAACTAGACTACAAGGAGCAATCTTTAATCTTGGAGGTGGACAAACTTAATGAGTGACTTAGATATTCCCAATTATGGAGGTAGGCAAAAGATGGGCAGATTTATGAACCTTGCATTAAGATTCACGCCAGAGGAACACAAAACAATGATAGAACTGAAAAATAAGTTAAACCTTACGTGGGAGGAACTTTTTTTATTTTTAGTGGATGATTTTAACAGCAAGGGGGCAAAAAATGAGAAGAAATAATTATTATAAACAGAGCAAAATAATAATGTTAGACGAAAAACAATCCCCGCCTAAAGGTTTTTAGCGGATTAGTTTATCACGAGTTTGGTGATCTGATTGAATTTCGACCTTTCGACTGAACAGAAGATGTTTCAAAAGATTATTAGAGAATTTTGTGAGAAAGAGATAAAACCAATTGCTGAAAAAATTGATAAGGAAGAGTATTTCCCATGGGAACTGTATAAGAAAATGGGTAAAATGGGACTTATGGGCATGACAATTCCTCAGAAGTATGGCGGGGCTGGCATTGATCGTGTCAGTTATATGATTGCTCTTGAAGAAATTTCACGTGTTTGCGGGTCTACTGGAATTACTGTTGAGGCTCATAATTCGCTTGGTGTCGGTCATATTTATGAGAAAGGTACTGAAGAACAACGTAAAAAATACCTTCCTAAACTTACCAACGGAGAGGCAATTGCTGCGTGGGCACTAACAGAACCTAATGCTGGTTCTGATGCAGCTGGTGGACAGACAACAGCTGTTCTTGACGGAGATGAATGGGTTTTGAATGGTACGAAACAGTTTATCACTAGTGGGAATATTGCTGAGGTTACTATAGTAATGGCAATGACCGATAAGAAAAAGGGAGCGAAAGGCATTAGTGCGTTTATAGTGGAGAAAGACACTCCTGGTTTTAAGATTGGGCAGTTGGAGAATAAACTAGGTCTCAGAGGCAGTAAAACAGTTGAACTTATCATTGAAGATTGCCGGATTCCAAAAGAAAATCTGCTTGGTGAAAAGGATATAGGTTTCATTGGTGCAATGAATATTCTTGATCGTGGTCGTACTGCCATCGGCGCAATGGCTGTTGGTATAGCACGGGGTGCTCTTGAGGATAGTATTGAATATGCACAACAGAGACAACAGTTTGGACGTCCAATTGGAAAATTCCAAGCTATCCAATGGAAAATCGCGGATATGGCTACTGAAATTGATGCTGCTCGTTTACTTGTTTATCGTGCTGCGTTCATGGAAGATCAAGATGTTCGATTTACCAAGGAAGCTGCCATGGCTAAATTGTTTGCATCTGAGATGGCTATGCGGGCAACAAGAAATGCAATTCAGGTTTATGGTGGATATGGTTTCACAAGGGATTATCCTCTTGAGAGATATTTCAGGGATGTTAAACTCTGTGAAATTGGCGAAGGAACGTCTGAGGTTCAGAGGATGGTCATCGCGAGACAATTAGGTTTGTAAAATTATATTTGGGGGAAAAATATGGCTAAACAGGCAGTAGAAAAGAAAGACAAATATGATGAATTGTATAGTAGTTTCAAATGGGAAATACCCAAGCATTATAATTTTGGTTTTGACGTTGTAGATAAATGGGGTGAAGATAGAACCAAACTTGCTTTGATTTCGATTGATAGAAGCGGTAAGAGAGATCGATATCATACATTTTATGATCTAAAAGCCGCATCAAATCAGTTTGCAAACGTTTTAAGAGATGTGGGTGTGAAGAAGGGTGATAGAGTCCTTGTAATATTGCAGAGCATCCCTGAGTGGTACATTGCTATTATTGGAATGTTTAAACTTGGTGTTGTTCCAATGCCGGGTACCGTTCTTCTAACATCTAAGGATATAGAGTATCGTGTTAATCGTGCTGAGGCATGCATGATTATTACAGATATGGATCATGCGGATAGGGTTGATGCAGTTCGTGAGAAGTGTCCAACATTAAAACATGTGATGCTTATCGATGGAAAAAGAAAGGGCTGGTTTAACTACAGCAATAAAATGGAAAAAGCTTCTCGTGAGCTTTCCCAAGAAGAAATAGGAAAGACTCTTTCTAGTGATCCGATGCTGATTTATTTCACCTCTGGAACAACAGGTCATCCAAAGATGGTTCTTCACACTCATAGTTATCCACTTGGGCATGAAGTTACAGCAAAGTTCGCCCAGGCTCTCACCGAGCATGATCTTCATTGGACTGTCTCTGAGACGGGTTGGGCAAAGGCCGCATGGGGTAAACTATTTGGTCAGATGATTGTTGGTGCTACTATTATTCAATGGGAACTGCCAGGTCGTTTTGATGCAGATGGACTTTTGAAAGCTATAGAAAAATATGGCGTAACATCATTCTGTGCTCCTCCGACAGTATATCGAATGCTCATCCAGATGGATCTTTCAAAGTATAATCTCAAGCTCCGTCATTCTATGAGTGCAGGCGAACCATTAAATCCAGAAGTCATTAGGGTTTGGAAGGATACTTTTGGTTTGGAGATCTTTGATTTCTTTGGACAGACTGAAACAGTATGTGTGCTTTCTAACTATCCCTTTATGCCAATAAAATTTGGGTCGGTTGGTAAGCCGACACCGGGTCACGATGTGCGAATTGTTGACGATGATGGGAACGAGTTAGGGCCTAATGAAGAAGGTAACATTGCTCTGTATATTGGTGATGAACGACCTCCTGGTCTTTTCAAGGAATACTGGAAAGATGAAGGGATAATGAAAAAGGCATTCAGGAATAATTACTACTATACTGGAGATCAAGCATATAAAGACGAGGATGGATATTTCTGGTTTGTAGGAAGGGATGACGATGTCATTAAATCATCAGGATACCGCATTGGACCATTTGAGGTTGAATCAGCATTAATGGAGCATGATGCCGTTGCAGAATGTGCGGTTGTCGGCGCCTCAGATCCTAAAGGCGTGAGAGGAATTATTGTAAAGGCAGTTGTCGTACTTTCGAAAGGGTACAAACCATCGGAGGCACTTACAAAAGAGTTACAGGAATATGTGAAAAAGACAACGGCCCCTTACAAGTACCCACGTGTAATAAAGTATGTTACTGAACTTCCAAAGACAATTTCAGGTAAGATACTCAGACGTGAATTGAGAAAGGACTAAGACTCTCAGATAACTACATCAGTCCCCTCTTTAAACTCAAATCAAGGTTGGGGACTGTGTCAAATTTTTTCAGTTCTTCTGGTTTGATCCATTTATATTCAGTATGCTCCCAATCTAGTTTTATATCTGGATCGTTTTTTAATTCTACTTTGGCGGGATGAACAATCCATGTTCTCTTTGCTTTTGGATCTGTAAATTTAAAGGTTTCTCCTAAACTATATGATAAAATATTATCTTTCCCAATTCCAAGTTCCTCTTGCATTTCCTCCATTATTTTTTCAATGGGTGGTTTAGGTTCGTCAAGATAGCCTGTGACGGTATTCCACTTTCCTTGGTAAACGCCTACTTTATTACTTCTCTTCAAAATTAAAATCTTATCTTTGTATTTTATGAAAACGGTTATGACCAGTGACGTATCAGAGTTTGTGTAATCAATTCTTCCATCTGGGAATTTTGGTAGTTTTTTAGCAAATTCTCGTATCATTTCTATTATTTTCTGCTCTTGTGTAGTCATAATCAATAGAGGATTACGTGATAATTATATTTAAATCAATTGAAATAATCTGTTTTTAAGAACAGCTGTTTTTTGTTAAAATGTTTATGAAAAACTCCCAGTTATCCATCCAGTTGTGCCACGGATTCTCCCAGTAAGTCCTCTACAAATGCCATTGAATGTTTGTTCTTCTTCATTGCATGATGTATATTTACCGACAATGTTGATGATCTGACTGTTTACCGCCGTTTGAATGATGAAATAACTTCTTGTCGATACACCTTGGAAGCGACCTGTTTTATCTGTCCCTGTTAAATTTCCGGTTCCGCCAAATATCCTGAAACTTCCAAATGTTCTATATTGACCGTTTAAAGAAATTTTCGCGTCGCCCTCATTTCCCAACCCCAAATCAGCTTGAAAAACCCCTCTTGCTTTATTTTTTGCAACTGCTTTGTTTTTCGGCATGCTGATTGGTAGCGGGTCCGACCATTCACTTTCAACGCCATGTTCATCCATGGCTCTTACCTTGATGTTATAGGTCCCTTTCGCAGTCCATGTATGTGTAACAATTATATCTTGTCCCGAGTCAATAGGTCCTATCCAGTCTGGGAGTCTTCCATCATCCCAATCAAACATGTAATAAAGCTCATCTCCGTCGGGATCAGTTGTTGAAGATGAATAGGTATATGATGTGAAAGTTCGCCCATTTGCTGGCCCAGATGGCCTACTTGGTTTATTGGGTGGATTATTTGAAGATGTTGTTGTAAACGTCCAAATAGGTCCAGTCGTTGAATAATTATAGTCATCCCAGGCGTCAATCCTCCAGTAGTACTGGGTATTATATGTCAATCCACTGGGATTGTAGGTTGTGTCAGTATAGTTTGTTTCAACATTTGGTGGGTTTGGATCAGTTCCAAAGTAAATATCGTATTTGACTGGATCGCCGTCAGGATCACCACCAGTCCAGCTGAGGTTGGTTGTTATGTGTATGTTAGTTGATTCATTTGCAGGGTCAGGATTACTTGGGACATAAGGTGGAGCACCCTCCTTTGTGTGAAAAGTCCAAATAGGTCCAGTCGTTGAATAATTATAGTCATCCCAGGCGTCAATCCTCCAGTAGTACTGGGTATTATATGTCAATCCACTGGGATTGTAGGTTGTGTCAGTATAGTTTGTTTCAACATTTGGTGGGTTTGGATCAGTTCCAAAGTAAATATCGTATTTGACTGGATCGCCGTCAGGATCACCACCAGTCCAGCTGAGGTTGGTTGTTATGTGTATGTTAGTTGATTCATTTGCAGGGTCAGGATTACTTGGGACATAAGGTGGAGCACCCTCCTTTGTGTGAAAAGTCCAAATAGGTCCAGTCGTTGAATAATTATAGTCATCCCAGGCGTCAATCCTCCAGTAGTACTGGGTATTATATGTCAATCCACTGGGATTGTAGGTTGTGTCAGTATAGTTTGTTTCAACATTTGGTGGGTTTGGATCAGTTCCAAAGAATATGTTGTACGTTACTGTATCTCCTGGATCAGGATCACCACCAGTCCAGCTGAGGTTGGTTGTTATGTTTACATTAACTGATTCATTTGCAGGGTCTGGATTACTTGGGACATAAGGTGGAGCACCCTCCTTTGTGTGAAAAGTCCAAATAGGTCCGTCGGTTGCAGTGGTGCCGTCATAGGCATCTATCTTCCAATAATATTGAGTGTCATAGTTTAATTTCCCTGGATCATATGTTTCACCATAGTGAACAATCACGGCGATAGGGGGATTTGGATCAGTTCCAAAGAATATGTTGTACGTTACTGTATCTCCTGGATCAGGATCACCACCAGTCCAGCTGAGGTTGGTTGTTATGTTTACATTAACTGATTCATTTGCAGGGTCTGGATTACTTGGGACATAAGGTGGAGCACCCTCCTTTGTGTGAAAAGTCCAAATAGGTCCGTCGGTTGCAGTGGTGCCGTCATAGGCATCTATCTTCCAATAATATTGAGTGTCATAGTTTAATTTCCCTGGATCATATGTTTCACCATAGTGAACAATCACGGCGATAGGGGGATTTGGATCAGTTCCAAAGAATATGTTGTACGTTACTGTATCTCCTGGATCAGGATCACCACCAGTCCAGCTGAGGTTGGTTGTTATGTTTACATTAACTGATTCATTTGCAGGGTCTGGATTACTTGGGACGTAGGGTGGATTATTCAAGAAAATCAATTCATTCAATTTTTGATGATGGTTTTTTTCTTGCATGTCGGATATTTTCGCGTTTGTTGCTAAAGAAAAAATACTGATGGCGAAGAATATACAGACTAAAATACCTACTATTTTCTTTTGCATAATTTCATACCCCCTGCAAAATATATATTATATATAAATAGAAAAAGAGGGGATTTAAATGTTTCTGTTTATGAAATCGGCCATTTTCTAGATTGATGTTTTTTCCTTTTCGTTTGTGCCTTTTTAATGGGTCTGTTGGCTTAACTAGCTGTCCAAGATTTGGAGACATACTCCAAACAAACATTATAGAGACTGTTGGTAAAGTATGGATTATCTCACTTATTAAATCTAAAAAATTCATTTTCCAACTATCACATTGTCTTCTATTGATTTTATAGATTCAGATGAAAATACGAGATGGCCTGTGTCATCCAAGGTGTATACTCCTAGATCTATATCTTCAGATGGCTCTACAAGAATGCTAAAGGGTATCCCTGTTTCTCTGTCAACTAGTGAACTCTTTAAGATGCCTAGGTACGCCCCTTCTCTATTCATCACTTTTTTCCCTCTAATGTCACTACTTTCAAGATTCTTCATTAATTTACCTTGTTTTACCACAAAATATAGGGATACTAAACCAACCAAACATATAATCCAAATAAGAATAAGAGCGATTATATCGGCATGATGTTCCCCATATCTATTAACATATATAGTTACTGCTTTACTCTCGCTGAAGAAAGCTATCAATGTTCTGTATGTTATTATGCATAGACTACCTATTCCTGCAAAATATCCTGGAACAATAAGTAGTTTATTTTTTATCGGCCGTCCCCCTTTTAAATTATTATCCGAATATAATAGTTTAATTTAAATGTTTTGAAGAATCTTTAGTGTTGGTTAAGCAATTGAACTGTATTGTTAACTATGCCTATCCTAATTTTCTGATCAGAACTATCTGTTATTTGAAATATGAAAACACCAATCCCATCGAATTAAAACTTTATTCCAATTGGGAAAAATCGTTTTTCATGCTTTTTATACATTTATCTTTGATATCTTTAAATTTGAGATCAAGATAGTAATCACTAGAAATCACAAAATTATGTTTCAGATTACCGTTGGAAAATTCACCTTTTAATTCCTCTATAACCTTGTCAAAAAGGGAGTCTGTTGTTTTGTGGATTACTATATCGATAAAATCCTCTATATTTGGGTTTCCATCTTGATTTTCATACCATTTCAAGGCTTCTTCCAAGATCTTATCTTTCATCTTTCCCTCCTTCAACCACTACTCTTATAACAACTAGCTCTTTATAAATTCTGTCTCTGTCGGTTATATCAATAGTGGCGAGATCAGCCTAGAAATCAGAAAAGGAATAACCAGGAGAAAACCACAATCCGTGTGTTTCCATTTTACATTCTGAATACGCCAGGTTTCCAGTCTGGAATTGGGGCGTTAAGTGATGCTGAAATGCCAAGCCCTAGTACTAATCGCGTATTCACAGGGTCAAGTATTCCATCATCCCATATTCGAGCCGTGCTATAGTAAGGATTGCCCTCTTTTTCATATTTGTCCAGTATGGGTTCTGTTATTGCTTTTTCCTCTTCTTCTGTCATTTCTTTGCCTTTTCGCCATAACTGATCTTTTTTAACGGTTAACAGAACACCTGCTGCTTGTTGACCACCCATTACTGAGATGCGCGCATTTGGCCACATCCATAATTGTCTTGGCCCATAGGCTCGCCCACACATACCATAGTTTCCCGCTCCAAATGATCCAGCGATTATAACAGTGAATTTAGGAACTTGGGCAGTTGCTACAGCACTAACCATCTTGGCACCGTCTTTTGCGATGCCTCCCGCCTCATATTTTTTTCCAACCATGAATCCGGTTATGTTTTGTAGGAAAATTAGCGGTATTTTTCTTTGACAACACATCTCTATAAAATGTGTGCCTTTAAGTGCCGACTCTGAAAATAAGACTCCGTTGTTTGCAAGAATGCCAACAGGATATCCCATTATCTTTGCAAAACCACAGACTAGGGTTTCACCATATAATGCTTTAAACTCATGGAATTTTGAACCATCTACAATCCGGGCAATGATCTCCCTAATGTCAAATGGTGTTCTTGGATCCTTTGGTATTATCCCATATATTTCCTTGATATCGTATGCTGGTTCCTCAGGCTTTCTAACATCCAATTGTGTTTTCTCAGGTCTATTTAGATTTTCCACAATGTTTCTTGCCATGTGTATGGCTTCTGGATCATCATGGGCGTAATGATCTGAAACTCCACTTTCTCGGCAGTGAACATCTGCACCGCCTAAATTTTCTGCGGTTACTTCTTCACCAGTTGCTGCTTTGACGAGCGGTGGTCCGCCAAGGAAAATAGTACCAGTTCCTTTGACAATTATTGTTTCATCTGACATTGCAGGAACGTATGCTCCACCAGCCGTACATGAACCCAGGACTACTGCTATCTGTGGTATGCCCATAGCTGACATTGTAGCCTGGTTATAGAAAATCCTTCCAAAGTGCTCTCTATCTGGAAATACTTCATCTTGCATAGGTAAAAACGCACCACCCGAGTCAACCAGATATATGCATGGGAGATTGTTTTCCTTAGCGATTTCTTGCGCTCTTAAATGTTTCTTGACAGTCATTGGATAATATGTCCCCCCAGTGACTGTTGCATCATTGGCGACAAGTAATACCTCACGTCCATGAACGATTCCAACACCTGTAACCATACCAGCACAGGGTGATCTATCTTTATACATGCCATATCCGGCAAGGGAGTTAAATTCCATAAATGGGGTGTCAGGATCAAGAAGTGCATCAATACGCTCACGGGCAAGCATTTTATTCCTTGATTTGTGAAGTTTTATTTTTTCTTCACCGCCACCCTTTGCCGCGATTGAAATTTTATCTTTAAGATTTTTTACAAATTTTTCATAATTAGCAAAATTTTCTTTGTACTCCTTGCTGGAATTATCTACATGACTTTCAATAACATCCATATTTTTAATCCTCCTTTTTCTTTGTAATTTCCACTGTATTTTGACCAATTTCAATTTGGTTATTTTCCTTAAAATTAACTTTTTTTACCTTACCATTGTACGGTGCTCTTATTAGGTATTCCATTTTCATGGCTTCAATAATCATAAGAACATCTCCTTTTTTGACCTTATCTCCATCTTTTACCTTTATACTTACTACCTTTCCAGAGATTGGTGAATTGAGGTTTCCCTTCTCCTTTTTCTTGGTTTTCTTTGCTCCAGTGAGCTCTATATTTCTAACCTTAAATACATCCCCCTCTACAAATACAAATTTGTCTTTGTCGCCCTTGTTGAATCATAATCTTTAATAGAGAACTTAAGATTTAGTTTTAGCTCTCGGGTTTCTTTCTTAGCGGGGGGATTCTCGGGGGTTACTTCTTTTATTTCTATTTCCATTCTTCATATCTCCTGAGTTATTCATTAACTCTATTACTTACTTAGTCACTTATCCTTTATACCATTTTCCTTAGAGATATATAAAAAGATATACAATTTTACTGTTTTTTCGCAATAAGATACATTTTTAAAAGAATAGGTGCTGTAAATTGTAGTTTTAGGGAGGTTATAGAATTGAAAAACCACCTTGTTGTAATTGGAATGGTGCTGGTTTTATTAGTTGTTGGATTGAGTGGATGTAATGAATCCAATTTCGTTTCTAGTGAGGTTGAAATAGTTAATTATACGGTTGTAACGAAATGGAATGTTTATACAGGGGGTAGTGGCACATACACTTATTACAAACCTGGATTTTATCACGATTATCCAGAAAATGCCCAAACATCTTATATAATCAATGTTACTTTAAAAAACAATGCAGGTAGATTATTGCCTATGGTATACATTTATTTAAATTTTTATGATAAAGATGATACCCTTCTCGCAAGAATACACAATCCTCTTGAGGGGATAATTGGTAATCTACCTGAGACATATACTGAAACATGTTCAATTCAGATTTATAAATTTCAATTTATATATTATGGCATTAAAGAAGAATACTTTGATTTAGTAGAATCTGTTAAATTTGAAACATGTCTTGAACTAACACCTTAATTGTATAGATGTTAGATTTAAGGGAGGAAATAATATGGTAAAAATGAAACTTGAATTTAGAAAACACACAGAAATAAAAATGAAGCCGAAGGAATTTGTTAAGATTATAGCTCCAAGAATCGGAAAGGAATATCCATTTGAAGATGTCAAAAAAATTAGGACACAGGGTTATCTCAACGAAGAACAATTTTTAATTCTTGGATACAATAAAACTTCAAGACAATGGGGTAATTATAGAAAAAATACCCCAAAGAATATTGAGGATATTACACGTGAGGCGTTTAAGAAAAATGACCTTGATTCTGTCAAAAAATTAAAAGAATTAGAGGGAGTGCGTGTTCCAGTTGCAAGTTATATATTAACAGCATGGAATCCAAAGGATTATGGAACATATGATTCCAGAATGAAGAAAATTTTACCAGAATGTGAAGGTTTTGTAGAGCCGAAAAATAAATCAAATTTAGACTGGTATAGAGCAGAGTTAGACCTATTAAGAAAATGGAGAGATGAATTAGGTATCGAAACTTGTAGACAGGTAGAACTCTCTTTATATAGATTCCAGCAGATGACAGCAGATAAGCCTATTATTAAGGAATATGAAAAAGTATAGTCAAAAAGTAATAGTATGAAATCCGCCCTTGATGTCATGGTTAATCATAACAAAAGATACATATTACATAGCGACATTAACATATAATACAAAACATAATAATACATAAAATATTTACTGAGGAATAGGGCGATCCCCCACACGTGTGGCACGTTTCTTAAAATTCGTAGCACAAAACAAACGTAACAAAATACAAATTTAAAAATCTTTTTCACCTAATATAAATTAGGTAAGTAATGTAACAGGATGGGGGTAAATCTGAGATTTACAATTATCTCCTGTTGCATATAGTAATATTTAATGTAACAAATGGCATAAAAACCCGCAGTATATGGAAAAAGGAAATGCCCATGATGAAAAAATTTTTGGATACTTTTTTCTTATTTTGAGCTGTATAGTCTGAGGTATACTGTATACTTTTAAAATACGCTAGGGGTGTGAACCGTGTGACCCCTTTTTTAGTCGTTCAAATCATCGTATTCAAAAGACAAATTGGAACGTGTTTTATGAAACGGTTTTGGTTTATTATTGCGGTCAAAAGGTTTATGGTTATTCGAGTATCGCCATACCTTACTTTCTTTATCCCAAAAAATTAAGCCCTGTATTCCCCATTGAATTTCTAAGATTCCTTCTCCAAGGGGTAATTTCCATTCCTTACCTGACGGGTCTCGTACATAGTTTTCTCTTACTTCGCCCACATGTTCCGTAACCTGCTTTACCTTGGGCGTTTTCTGTTTCTTGGCGATTTGTTTATTTTTTTCTTTTTTAATTGCCCTAAGATACCGCTTCAATGTACTCTCAGAAATTGCTAACCCATACTCTTCAACAAGGTAAATTTGAAGTTTCTTTATGCTCTTGGTGTGATGTTTTGTGATTAAACTTTTAACCTTGGCGAGATTCTTTTCATATTTCTCTTTTCTTTTAGCATTTATTTTATTCATATTTTGTTCCACCAAATCTTTTATATAGGTAACTTTTGTACAAATAACGAAGAGAGATTTGTTTATAGGGCAAGATGGGAAACCAGAACCTGAAATCCATATAAACTTAGAATCCGTTGAGGCCAACGGAAGTGTTTACTCAATCTGTGACTCTATGATAGATTTTCCCAGTTTATCAGGAGGAGAATGGGTAAATTCCACAGAAATCAATGGGAAAACCGTGAGGTTGAGTGTTTCAACCTCATATAATAATGAGGAAAGATGTAGAATGAACAATGATAATCACAATGATTGGGGGTACAATCCCCAACAAATGGATAATATATATCCACATGAAATTATTTCGTTTCCTATGTCATATTATAAACAAATTCTCCCTCTATTTTCTACATTGTTTCATATTATACCTCTATTCATTTTAAGCGTTTCTAAGTCTTTTTCACTAAACCCTATACATGACACCACTTAAGGCGAGTTTTGCTCTCAGATGGCGTTATACGCGTTCCTAGGACATATTTCCTTATATACTGTATTATAATAAATATAAGAGAGATAAACACCAAGGGAAACTCCCAAGGCATTATATCTCACATTTGGATTTATACAAGAAGGGTACTAATCTTCCTGTGTTAATATGAGATGATGGGGGATTACACCGCAAGGAAAAGTGCATCCCCTATTACATAGCAACTGATACATCGTATCGAAGATCACGCAATTAAACTAAGGGCAAGGAAAAAGATAGGCGAGGAAGGATGACTAATCCTATGTGCCTACTTGCCCTAATCATAGCACTAAATACCCCTGGAAAACGGTATTTGTATGTCACCACTAAATCTCTTTACAGTTTGACCAAATAAAGAAATGAGATAGGGAGAAATTAATCTCCCAGTTTAGTTCTAAGGGTTCTTAATATGGCAAATTCCGTCACAATCAAGCTCTGAGATAGCAACAAAACTCCACATATCGAGCCTCACGCTGTTACAATTTGATTGAAAGAATGAGTACATATGAGGTCTCTTCCCAAAAACACAGCCGACCGCTCTACTTGAATCAACAATGATTGCCACTACAGCACCACTATCAGTACAACAAGATTGAGCACCACAATACTCCACAGCCTTTAAACCACAGATTGAGGATAATTTGCCCTTACTGTCAAAAACCACATCCTTGTAGAAAGACGTTGTTGGTGTTTGCATTCTCTTGAACACTTTTGCAACACTTGGCGAGATAATGATATGTGTAGGATTATAAGGTTGTTTTAACCCTGTACCCTCTCTCATTGAAGCGATTGCGTTATTAGTGGCGTTCCACATGTCTAATAGTGCAGTATCACTACAGCAAGAACCAGATAAGGCAGGGTCGCACGCCAAGGCGGTAGGTAATGTCTCTGTAGTACCTTCTGTAGCGGTTTTAAGTTCATTATAAATTTGTCCATCAAAGTATTCAACGTATGAGTTCTTCATAGCTGTAATGTAACTTTGCATAAGGTCGCCTCCAACATCAAAGCTATCCTTTTCACAAACCACACTTTCAAGTCCTAGTTGTTTGATTGTCAGTGGATAAGTTGTAAACGTAATTGATGCACAACTGTTACATTCACAACTTGCTTTCTCACTCGGTGCTGCTATCTTACCTGCCAATTTAATTTGTAGTCCAAGTCCGTCACCAGCATTTATGTGTAACCGCTTAACACAAAGACTCATAAGGTTACTTTCACAAACAGCAGTAGACCAAACCTGTTTTGCATAGTTATCTGCTGGACTCCAATCGGAAACAATGTCCTCACAACCTGAATCACTATCAGCATTTGTAAAGTAGTCGTTAAAGAAAGTCAGTGTTCCTTGTCCTTCCTCATTCTGCTTATCCTTGTAGTCATTGAACCAAGTTGTAAATTTACCTGCTCCGTCACTTGTATACTTGCGTTCACCTTCCATCTCTAATTTTGATACAGGCTCTATGATTTCGTTTTCTTTTCTTGAGCCTTTGATACTAGATAATCTCTCTAAACGTTTCAATTCGCCAAGTGAGAGGTTATCAATATCATCATTCATCCAGAGTTTCCATATCTCTGAATTACTTTTCTCATCTGTCATAATTTCTTCTCCATTTATTTTTTAATTTTGCAGTCATTAAGAATTTCCGAGTTTCCAGGCTAACATGAAATTCTTGTCGTTGCTCGTTAAAACGAGATTCTACTTAGCTCTTGTACATCTCAAAGATTTCATAATTCTCCAAGGAAAACAAGAGTGTTAAAGCCGAACCAGATATTTGACTATCTAACTCAGCAAATTCGCCCCTAATTACTTGTTTTACGTTTTCTACGTCTCTTGCTGTGTTTTTTGCTTGCACACTTGAGGCATAGAACTTTGCCACGAATTATTTTGAACTCGTTGTATTGTATCCTCGAATTGCACCTTTTGCAAAATCCCATCTATTTCACCCCAAATATTTTTTTATGTAGCTTTGCACATTCTTTACATAACTTGTAATTTTCTATTGTTACACTAGCATCTTTTTTGTTACAAAATTTTCGGTCACACATTTTTCTTTCACTGTTCCACCTACCTCTTTTTCTTAGTATCAATTATAAGAACTTGCATCCCGTTTAATTTTGTTTATTACTTTATTCCTGAAATTTTTATCAGCATCAAGAAGCTTTAAACAATCTGGACATAATGAAAACGCCCTCAAAATATGGTCATCGTAATAAACATCAACATAGATTTTAGGTCTGTGACACATACTGCAATTTACAGGCGCATTCAGAACTAATGCCTTAACTTCTTCTAATGTTCCACCTTCTTCAATATATCTATCAACTATTTTGTCTGTATTCATATTTTTACCCCATTTACTCCAAGGAAATGAAATCATCTCTTGGATATGTTCGTAAATTATCCAACTCTTCTATTTCATATTCACTAAGTTTAGTAGTGGATTTTATCTCATTAGGCTTTAGAATTACACTCTCCAAGGGTAAATCTATAATCTCAATGTCATCACAAAAATCATAGAGCCTTTTTCCATGTGCATCATAAATAATTAAACCACGACTTTCAGGGAAATACATTGCATATCCTTTTGGTGGCGAACCCTCCAAGGAAAAAAGGTAAGTTCCTGGGCGAGAGTAATTATTCTTTACAACTGTTACATACATGTCTCTATCATCATAGTATCCATATATCTCACTCAGTTTATTCCAAA
>Ga0255366_10029_pt1 | contig 21158 bp, 23 predicted proteins | sample ANMaggSeSYBR01C4_FD_182086 | JGI IMG/M metagenome (GOLD analysis project Ga0255366, IMG submission 182086) | Sediment cell enrichment communities from methane seep in Santa Monica Basin, California, United Staets - ANME aggregate JGI... | ecosystem: Environmental > Aquatic > Marine > Cold seeps >... | reverse complement strand
CCAGGGACTTTCCGCTGTTCTTTAGTGAATGCCTGAAAGCTGAGGGTTTCAAGATCACAAGTGTTAAGAGTCCTATCTCAAGGTTGAGGGAAAATAAGACAGAATCTGATATCCAGGCCATTACTGCCATACAGCGCACCTGCGAACAAGCTGTGGCGCAGGCTATTGATGTTATTCGAAGTGCCCGGGTCAGTGATGGTAAATTGATCCATAACGACGTCCCCCTTACTGCTGAAGCTGTCAGGGCAGCCATACATCACTCTTTGATGGATCACAGCTGCGAGGCTGATGACACCATTGTGGCCTGCGGACCCGGTTCTGCTGACCCACACTGGCAGGGAAGCGGAGTACTAATGACCCACCAGCCTATCGTGCTGGACGTGTTCCCCCGCCATATAGTAAGCCGGTATTATTGCGACATGAGCCGGACTGTTGTCAAAGGTGAGCCGGACCCCAGGATTGTAGAAATGCATAGCGCAGTAGTGGAAGCACAGGAGACCGCATTCGGGCTTATCAGGCCAGGGGTAAATGGCAGTGATGTGCACCAGGCGGTTTGCGATACACTTGCCGAGGCCGGTTTCAAAGTGGGGGATGAAGAGGGTTTTATCCATTCCACTGGTCACGGTGTGGGGCTTGAAGTGCATGAGAAACCAGGACTTAGTTTGCAGGATGTTGAACTGGAGGTGGGGAATGTGGTGACCGTGGAGCCCGGACTCTATTACAAAGACGTGGGAGGCGTACGGGTGGAAGATATTGTGGTGGTCACTGATGGCGGATGCAAGAATTTAACTATACTTGATAAGAATTTACAGTTATGAATGACCACAGGTGATGTTAGTAATGGATGAAAACGAGTTGATCAGGGAAATCAAGGAAATAGTCACGAAATACACAACTGCCGGTAAGATACTTGCCCGTGTCAGGAAAGAGACCGCAAAACAGGTTAAGGTGGGTGCGTCCCTGCTTGATGTGGCAAACTTCGGCGAGAACATGATCCGTAAAGAAGGGGGTGAGCCGGCTTTTCCAATAAACATATCCTGCAACGAGGAGGCTGCTCATGCCACACCCAAAAAGGAAGATACTGATGTGTTCGGCGAGGATATGGTCAAACTGGATATCGGTGTGCATATAGAGGGATATATTGCCGATACAGCTATCACAGTGGACTTATCCGGGCACCCTGAACTGGTAGATGCAGCCGAAGCTGCCCTTGAAGCTGCCATCCAGGCTGTACATGCCGGAATTAACACAACAGAACTGGGAGTGATCATCAATGATACCATTACAGGTTTTGGATATAAACCTGTAGCTAACCTGACAGGCCACGGTCTGGCCCAGTATATGCAGCATGTGCCGCCCAGCATACCCAATATCCCTGTTGATTCCGGTGTTGTCCTTGAATTGGGGCAGGTAGTGGCTATTGAACCTTTTGCCACTAACGGCAGGGGATATGTGAGTGAGGGGGCAGGTATCGAGATATATAATAAGGTTGGTAACAAGCCCATCCGGGCTCCTGCTGCCAGGGCCATCTTAAAGGAGATCGAACAATTCAGGACACTGCCCTTCGCAAAGCGCTGGCTCAATTCAAAGCACCTGGACTTTGCAATGCTGCAGCTTGAAAAGAACGGGAACATTTCCTCTTATCCGGTACTTAAAGAAGAAACAGGGAAACTGGTCTCCCAGGCGGAACATACCATAATAATCGAAGAGGACGGCTGTAAGGTAATAACCAGATGATCATGGTAAGTCCCGGAAGAATAGCAGGACTATTTGGAATAACAATATTTGCAGCACTGGTTACCGTAAGTGCCAGCGCCGAATATAACTGGAGCAACCAGATCACTATCTATTCGGGTGGTATGGAATGGCAGTACACCGAAGAGCTGTCCGATATGGATTCCTATGTATTCAAATATTATATAGATGACAAGCAGGGAAATAAGGACCATTTTGTCAGTACATGGGAACTGATGAAGGCAGACAAGCATATGAGGGAAAGGTTCAGGGATGCCATTGAATGTGAAATGGATGTCAAGATAGACAATTCGTCACTTGGTATTGAAGTACTGGATATCGATGCTTCACTTTCCAAAAATGTACTAGGTAAGGTCGAGATCGTGACTGAATTGACTAACACCTACAGGGTAACATACTCTTTCCGGGAAGGACTGCTGGAAAATGGCAATACCATATGGTTCCTGGGGGAAACCGGGTCGCTGCTCTTCGTTAATTTCCCTGGAGGTACGCAGATCATATCGACCAGAGGTATTGATAATGTAAGCATCGGGACGTCTTATCTTTCAGGCAGGTTCGGTGCAATAAATGAGTGTATTAATGCGAATGACAATGAAAGTCTGAATAATGAATGTGTGACTGATGAAAGTTTGGCCAATGAAGTTGTGACTAATGAAAGTGCAACTAACAACGAAGGTGCTAACAAAGAGGGAGCAGAAATAACTTACATTATAGATATAATTCCGCCACAGCAAAACAACCTGTCAGATGAGCCGGGGGAGAATGAGTCCACAATCCCCGTTCCCACTGATATCCCCTTCCTGGGAACCGTTTACGTGCTATTGGTGATAGCAGCCGCGGTATTATTATCAAAAGAATAAATACATTTAATATTGATGTAGTGGCGGGTAGTTGGAATATAATGAAGCGAACGACAGATATAAAGAGCATCCGGCCGGATGAGGTTTGCATCTTCATCCCCACAATGAATGAATCCAATACCATAGGCGGTCTGATCGACGAATTCATGTCCATGGGATTTTCCAATATCCTGGTACTGGACGGCCACAGCAAGGACGGTACGGCAGATATTGCCAGGGAGAAAGGTGTTAATGTAGTAATGCAGACCGATAAGGGAAAAGGACAGGCTGTTATGCAGGCTTTTGATATTATCGACAGCCCGTATGTGGTCATGATAGACGGGGATGGTACTTACCTGCCTGGTGAGGTTAACATTATCATAGATGCACTTGCAGAGGGGGCCGGACATGTCATCGGTAACAGGTTTGCAAACCCGGGTGAGGGTGCCTTCACCAGATTGAACAAGTTGGGGAACAGGATTCTTAACAAAGCCTTCGGATTCGCTTACGGGGAATGGCTCAACGATATATTATCCGGATACAGGGGGTTCACCAGGGAGACAATCTCAGATATGGTACTGAACCAGGCCGGGTTTGAGATAGAGACCGAGATCACAGTGGAATGTGTCAGGCAAGAGGTCGATATCAGGGTGGTACCTATTACTTACCTTGCCAGGGCCCAAGGGGCGCCCACTAAGCTGAATCCTTTAACCGACGGGTTCAGGATAGGGCGGACGATACTTACCATGGCAAGAATAAACAATCCCTTATTTTATTTCAGTATGATGGGGGGTGTGACCATTTTTATCGGTTTGGTCATCGGTACATACGTTGTGATAGAGTGGATGGCCAATACCACACATGTTTTGCTGGCGGTGCTGACCGCACTTATCATAATTAGCGGGATACAGATGTTCATCTTTGCCATAATGGGGGATCTGATCGCTTCCCTTCACAAGGAAACAATGAGGGCTCTTAGAAAGCAGAAATAACAATCGGAATTGTGGGGGCACTATCACTATATCCATATGTCCGGCAATTGGCATTAATACTGCCGCATCATAACAGCAAGGTACAGCGCCCCATGAGTTAAATCCCTGATCAGTTAACTCAGGCTTTGTCCCCCATCTACTACCAATAATGCCCCTGTAATAGCGCTTGCTTCATCAGAACTTAAAAATAAAATTGTGTTTGCTACCTCCTTTGGTTCAACAAGTCTTTTTAAATAAATATCTTTTTTAAATTTTTCTATTGATACCTTTGGTATTAACTTTGCAATATCAGTATTTGTCATTCCAGGCGCAACAGTATTTACACGAATTTTAGGTGCAACTTCTTTTGCCAATGTTTTAGTGAAACTGATAACAGATGATTTAGAAGTTGAATAATCTATAATTGGCGCTCTCCCTTGATTGAATAATCCTCTTATTGAGGAAATATTAACAATTGAACCGCCATCTTTCATTAATTTAATTGCTTTTTGAGAACATAAAAACATTCCCGTGATATTTACAGCATAAGTTTTATTCCACTCTTCTAAAGTAAGTTCTGAAAAAGGTTTTACGGAAACTATACCTGCGTTATTTACTAAAATATCCAGTTTTCCGTATTTTTCAAATAACTGTTCAAACATGCTGTTAATTTCGTCTTGTTTCGAAATATCTGCTTTAATAAGTATGCCGTTATTGTTTATTTCATTTAAAACAGATTTTGCAGCCATTTCATCTGAGAGATAGTTAATAATTACTGTTGCGCCTTCTTTAGCAAATAGCTTTGCAGTTTCTGCACCAATACCTCTACTTGCACCTGTGACTAAAACAATTTTATTTTTAAATTTCATAGTATTTATAATATTATAATTATTTATAAAACTTTGTATGGCCAGGGATTATATTTCCCCTAACGTTCCTGGGCTTTGTGAAGACACCGAAGGCGGTTTGGGCGAAGTGAAACGAAGCTGCAAAACCCTTGTTACCCCCCGTGCCGATATTATATCTTTTTTGGTAATAGTAAAACAAAATTACTTACTTCCTGCCGTTCCTTCCAACCAAGTTTCTGGAAAAAACCCCTTTTATACGATTCACGTTTTCGCCCATTCACGAGCATAAGCCGGGTGCAACCACGTTTTATGGCTTGCTCATTGACCGCTTCCAGCAACTTGCGACCAACTCCCTTACGTCGATCCGGTTCATGTACAAACAATTCAGAGATATAACCCTCAGAGCCAGCCAACATCAAATACGCTATCCAATGAACTGCGATATATCCAATGACTTCACCGTTCTGGTTTTCCGCTACAAAAACTGTATGGCTTTCATCCGAATTACAAAGTTCCAGATGTTGAGCAATACATGCCTTTGTGTCATCCGGAGATTCTTTACTGATGTGGTTAAACCAACCAAGTTCTCGCAGGATGGTAGAAATTGCACCAACATCACCAGCAATTGCAGGACGTATAGTTATTTTAGTACTATTTGACATGTTGTTCTCCTCCTAAGCATTGCAGATAACGCTTCTGATTGTCACGATGTCAGCAGGGTAATATGGGCAAAGGTGCGTTAGCATCGTAGCCGTGAGTATCATGTTATCTGCTGTTTCGTGATTACTCAAATACTCTTTCTATAGCTTGTGGCAATTCTACAAAACTACCAATTTCAAAATTGGCAGAAAAATCATCATTTGATTTATCTCGAATAAATTTAATTGTTTTGATGCCTATTTCAGACCATGTGCGAAGGTTTTTTACCCTGTCGTCGACAAAAACACAGTCTGAAGGAGGCGATTGAAGTCTATCCAATAGAATATTATAAATCATTTTGTCAGGTTTACGATAACCTACTTCACCGCTAATAATGATAATTTTAAACAACCTGCTTAAATCGAATTTAGTGCGTAAGTAGTTGGACCATTTTTCCACATCATTAGATAATATTGCCAGAGAATAATTATTTGATAATGTTTTTGCAACTTCCACAAATTCAGAATCTATTCTAAAGTATGTATCAAGATAATCTCTCTCAATTTCTGGATACTTACTACCAAAACCTAACTCATTCCAAAAATTAAATGATGAAATCTCGCCTAGACTTGCCTTCAAATACATTTCATTGATTTTCTCTGCCGAAATCATATCGTTCATTTTTTTAATATACGGCACAAGTAAATCATTTGTATCATCGCTAACTTTAAAAATAACGCCCATTACATCTAAAATAATCCATTTTGTTGACATCTAAATCTCCTTAAGCACAAAATTGCAGATAACGTTTGCAGCTATGCGAAGTTGCCCGAAACGAAGCATAGGGCAATTTGGGAGAGGGCGGTACTCCGCCCGAACCGCATAGCTGCTGTTGTATGATGTGCTTGGGAGATGGTTATCAAAGTATTTTATCTCCAAGTTTGTCATGTTTTGTTATTATGTTCCATAGTTATTACTACATTCCCTTTTTTATGTCCTTTTTCGACATACCGGTGAGCTTCGACAATCTGTTTCAACGGATAGCGTCTATCAATGAACGATTTTATTTTCCCTGCCTCGATAAGCTCTTTAAGGAAATTCAAATCCTTAGAACTCTCACTCGCCACCCCATATATGACTTTCTTGCTGCTTGTAATTGAAATCCATGCGCCTCGAATATACTGTGACAGTGCAAGGGCGGAACCCAAAAGATAGACACCGTTTCTCTTCAGTGCTTGGATACTACCTGAAAACGAACTTTTGTCTACAGTATCAAATATGACATCATAGGTCTCACCAGCTTTTGTAAAGTCCTCTCGTGTGTAATCAATGACCTTATCCGCTCCTAAGGATTTCACCATTTCCCAATTGGCAGTGCTGCATACACCGGTCACCTCTGCCCCATAGTACTTTGCAAGCTGCACGGCATAAGTTCCCATACTTCCGGAAGCGCCATAGATAAGGACTTTTTGGCCGCTTTTAATTTTGGATTGTCTCAGAAAGTGCAATGCTGTTAAGGCCCCGATCGGAACGCTTGCTGCTTCCTCAAAGGTCATATTGACCGGTTTGGTGACCACCGTTTTTTCTTCGGGCAGGCATTTGTACTCGGCATACGAACCAAAACCCGCTAATCCGGTCGATGCAAAAATATGATCCCCAATCTTAAACCGCTTTACTTCTTTACCAATAGCCTCTATTTCCCCAGACAGTTCCATCCCAATAATAGGATTTCTTGGTTTTTTGACACCCAAAAAAATTTTCATGGAAAGCCAGAACAGGGGAGAAACGTTAAAACTTCGCATTCGCACATCACCCGCTGTTACTGTGGTCGCATGTATCTTTATCAGTATTTCATTGTTCTTAGGAATAGGTTTTTCTACTTCTTGAAGCTTGAGAACTTCCGGTGGTCCATATTTTGTGCATACAATTGCTTTCAATATCATTCCTCCCATGGTTGCTATGTTTTGTTATTATAGTCCAGCAAGGTTATGACCACATGTCCCTTTTTAAGTCCTTTTTCGACATACCTGTGTGCCTCTGCTGTCTGTTCCAATGGATAGCATCGATCTATGACAGTTTTTATCTTTCCCGTTTCAACTAGCTCTTTGAGGACGTCCAGATCTTCGGGCTTTTCGCTTGCCAACGCACATATTACCTTCTTGCTGCCTATTATTGAGGTCCAAAGCATTTGAAATATTTGTCTCATCTTAAAACTGGCCAAAAGATAGCGTCCGTTTGGCGTTAGCGAGCCTTTACAACGTGAAAATGAACTCCCGCCTAATATATCAAAAATAAGATCATATCTTTTACCATTCTTTGTAAAATCTTCCATGGTGTGATCAATAGCCTTATCCGCTCCCAGAGACCTTATTAATTCCAATCTTGGGCTGCTGCATACCCCCGTAACCTCCGCCCCGTAGTTCTTGGCAAGCTGCAGAGCCAACGAACCGATCCCGCCAGAAGCCCCGTGATAAGGACCTTCTGTCCGCGCTTTATATTTACTTTTCTAAGGAGGCTTAGAGCCATTATTCCCCCATAAGGAACAGCAGAAGCTTCCTCATAGGTCATGTTGGCTGGTTTGATCGCCACCATCCCATCTTCAGGCATACATAGATACTCGGCATTGGCACCCATGTTCATACCGCAATATGCGAAAACCTGATCACCTTTCCTGAATTTTCTCACACTTTTGCCTATCGCTTCGATCTTTCCGGCCAACTCGCTTCCCAGTATTGATTTTTTTGGTTTTGTAAGTCCAAATGCTATTCGGGCAGGCAGCCAGAGGGGCATAGGCATATTGAACTCGCCAGGGGAGATGTTACTAAAATTTCGAGCCGTAATATCTCCGTAATTCACAGGCGTCGCATAGACTTTAATCAGTACTTCATTATCCTTGGGCGATGGTTTTTCAACTTCCTTCAGATGAAGTACATCCGATGGTCCGTATTTTGTAGCTACAATTGCTTTCATTTTATTTCCTTTCATTGAGTTAGCCCCCCAAACATTTCATACAACTTATTCATATCCGCAGTACTGCGCATATACATCCTTCCGGACGAACCAGATGTCTCCTTCTTCCTTCCATCACTTTACACTTCCTCCATATATCCTTATTTCTTACATGAGTACATATTTCTGTAGTCTTTGAACTTTTGTGTCCAGGAAATCCGAGACTTTTAATTTCTTCTGATCTTTTGAACAATAAAGAACCGCATATACACGCAGATGAACGCAGATTTCGCATGCAGTATCCGCGTTTATCTGCGTTCATCCGCGGTTAATAGAACTGACTAATAAGTGTAACCAGAAAATAATAAATAGTCTCGTTATACGAGGGTGAGGAGCGATAGCGACGAAATCGCAGCGTCCAAAATCGGAATGAAATGGAGCGTAGAGTTCCGAACCCCGCCAAGAATTAAAAAAACGCATACAAAATTATTGTAGCTAAAGTTACAAATGTTATTGTCATGCCGCAAGCCAAGTCATATAGAGGTTTCCAATCCGATTCTTTTATAGAATATTTTAAAAATATGTATACTATAAATATCTCCGCGGGTCCATAACTTATTATAAGGCTTGGTGGTGGAGGGATATGAAGAATATTTTTAAACACAACAGCACTGCCCAGCATACAAATTACAGTTAAAATACAAAGTTTTGCATAATTAGATAATTTCATAATCATAATATTGTTTATTAATATTTAATAATTTGCTAAGTAGGGGTTCGGAATTTCGTATAACTTGTTCATATCCGCAGTACTGCGTATATACATCCTTCCAGACGAACCAGATGTCTCTTTCATCCCTCTTCCTTCCATTACTTTACAATTCCTCCATACTATTTTCCAAATAAGTGTTCATGACCCATCGGGACACCCATGAGCATGAAAATGCTATTTTCAGAGCAAACTATCCAACGGACTTTTTATTCTCCATATATCCTTATTACTTACAGGAATATATATTTCTGTAGTCTTTGAACTTTTATCTCCAGGCAATTCCTGGGTAAACCTCAAGTCAAACGTTGTAACGGCACACCCAATTACAGAAGTGCTGCAGGGTATAGTTGTTAAGATCAATAATCAGAGTCGTGCGCTTCCAGTCGGGACTCGTTCTTTAAAGTCTGCACTCCGAACGTCAACATGGCATTTTCCTCAGCACCTGTCAAACTTTGAGTTTTATTGTTAGATATCATATTTATTCATAAAATCTTTTGATTAATCGACATATTTAAATAACCACAGTACATGATATAATATTGACGATATATCGTTATGTGTGACAATACACAATGGTATTACAATAATATTAGTAAAATTAGTAACAAATTCATTGATTCAATTTGACTGGAGGGTTACAATATAACTAAAAATAATATATTACTCATGTTGCTCTTGGTAAGTTCAGCAATGTTTGTTGCAGGATGTATTGATGAAGATCTCAGCGCTGAGCAGATTGCAGAGAAAATGCAGCAGAAACAGGATAGTATTGAAGATTATTCATACACAATGTACATGACAATGGAATTAGGTGACCAGAATATGGTAACGGAAGCCGACGTGATGTATAAAAAACCGAATAAATTCAAAACAGTTCAAAAACAACCGGCTGAAATGGCAGGAAGTGTTACGGTTTCTGATGGTGAGACCATGCGGACATACGATCCACAGCAAAATACTGTTATAACAATGGCTATGCCCGACATTGAACAAAACGAAATGGATTATCTACAACTTATTGAGATGATGATGAATGAGAGTGATTTTTCACTTGCAGGCGTTGAAGAAGTTGATGGCAGGACTGCTTACATAATCAATATGGTACCAAAAAACGAAACCGAATTTGGTATGCCAGGCGACATGGAAGTCTGGATAGATGAAGAAACATGGATGCCGCTAAAAATGAATATGAAAGATGCAAACGGGAAGCAAATATATTCTGCAGAATATCGAAACTTCCGGATTAATACAGGTATACCAGATGAAGAATTCCAGTTTGAGACCCCAGAAGGTGCTAAAGTACAGACTATGGATATGGATGAACTATTGAATCCGCAAGCGATGACACTTGAAGAAGCCGGGGAAGAAGCTACATTCGACATATTAGTGCCTTCGTATCTTCCGGACGGTTATGAATTTGAAAATGCGATGGTAATTGAAGGTTTTTCTGAAACGATCTCCCTGACCTACAAGAACGGTAACGAGAGATTGGGAATATCTGAAATGGTATTTGAGGATGAGCCGCAGGCATCACCGATAATGGCCAATGCAGAAGTTGTCAGCATCAACGATGTTGAAGGAAAACTGGTCTCAGCGTTTGGTGATAATAAAATGCTTCAGTGGGAGATTGGGAATATCCAGCTGACACTTTCAGGTTCACTGGAGAATGAGGAATTGATACAGATTGCAGAATCCATTCAGTGATTTCATGTATATGGATAACTACGAATGAATTCGAAGTTTAAGCAAATATTTTATAAGTATAAGTGGATAGACCGTGTAAATCATAGTTAAGGAGGAATAAAAGATGAATAAATGCATAACAAAAATCATACTTGGGCTGCTCATTACGAGTATACTTACAGTTCCAAATGCAGCGGCTGAGGTTCCGGAGCCAATTATGATCGATGAAGGAATGACTGGTCCGGATAGCATGTACCTGGATATGGAAATGGATTTTGCAAAGCTTCAGATAAATCCGGGTTATTCGGATATGCAGATAAAACCAGGGAACAACGATGAAGTGACAGTGACTGTAACAAACAAAGATAATGAAACCATCACAGCCAAACCATTCGTTTCAGTTGAACCATACAGTGATTGCATATTTGAAGAAAGCTGGGTCACCATAACTCCTGTGAGTGCAGATATTGCACCGGATGCAAAACAGGAATTTGTGATCAAAGTGAACATACCACAAGATGTGGATATAGGACACTACTCCACAAGCATCGCATTTACAGAAGATGTGATGCCAACACCGTACCCAACTCCGTATCCTGATTATCTTAACAGCATGCACTTTTCTGTTAATGTATGGACACCACCAAATATCCAAATCCAGACACCATTCCTGCATGGTCGTGTTGAATCCGGAAAAAGCTACGACTACAAGATCAAGCTTGAGAACGTAGCTGATAAAGATATATCGATCGACCCTAAGATCGATGATAATAACCGCATGTATGATTTTGGTCCGTTCGGCTCAATGTCTTCGGCATTCGATGATGATGCCATTACAATTACGGCTCCATCTGTGGTAAAAGCAGGTGAGACTGCTATTGTCAATGTACACCTGGAAGTGCCAGATGATTCAAAAGGCAGCTACAGCGGGGCCATTGACCTGAACATTGATGATCCTTCGATCGATGAATGGGATGGACAGGTCCAGATGAATTTTAATGTATGGACGCAACCAACAGAGCCGTACACAAAAACATTTACCACCAGAACCGATGGTCCTGTAACAATCGAAATTTCATCGAACCCATTCAGTGAATACGCCTATGCCATGTGGCTGGGTGCAGACAATCAAAACCAGGAAGAGCCATCTTTTGATGTGACACTTGAAAATGAATCCGGAGACGTTGAAATGATGCTGGTTAAAACAACCTACACTGGTACGGTTAGTCTTGGTATGTCAGATTTCCCGCCATGGGAGGCTGATAGCACAGGTATCTACCAGGATATTTCGGCGAGTTATACGGAACAATACACTGCATCCGGTGCAGCCGGGGACTGGACACTTGGAATTCTTCCAGGTAATGCTGATATGTTCAGTTATACGATAACGGTTGGTCCGGGTGAAGATAATTTATGAAAGGCGCATTGCGCCTTTTTTACTTTTTTGGTTCAGTAATATGAAAAAAATCATCGCTTTGTTTGTAGTTTTATTGTTTACAGTGCTTATGACATCGATTTCAGGATGTGTCGTAGGTACCGATGATGGCGCTTTGGAAAACAGTATTGTCTGGATAGGTACGCCTCCTGCTGAAAGTGGGGTGATCGAGAAAAAGATCATACAGCAGGTAATTCCCTACACAGGCACAGAATATGAGAATATAACGATCAGTGCATCGCAGGAAAATGACAAATTACGCCTGCATGTATCAGGTATGTCAGCAAATACTATGTACCCTGATCTGTATGATTTTACCTATAACTGTGACAATAATGAGCTGACACGGGTTAGTTATCTTCTTGAAGCAATCCCGGAATCCGTTCGGGGCGAAGCTATTGGAATTGCAATGCATAATGAACAGATCAGGGATGTGTTATCTACTGGCATGGATGGAAATAGCATTCCTTCTGTCAAACGAATACTTCCGGAAACTACAAAGAAGTTCTATGAACCAAAGACCCTGTTCAGTGTGACATGGAAAGACAGTTCCCTGTCAGCACTGGTTGATGTGGATACGGGACTGGTGGTAGATGTTTGGAGTGGCAACTAAAAGGGAGAGGAAAAACCTGGATAAAAGGTACCAGACCGTACTGGTAGTTATATTTTTGGCAGTATTTGTCACCATCTTTATTATTTTTTGTACAGTGTTTATGCCGAACTCTCTTTTGAGCTTTTAATTTTTCTTTTGGGCCCAGGAAGACGCAACCACCTCTACAGGAATTTCCATCGAATCCAGTGCTGAAAATATAATAATTCCAGCAGGCATATATTTATAAAATTCCAGAATTAATTATATTCTATCACGAATATGGAAAACATGAAGTCATATTCAGGGTGGAGGGGGAATATTATGAATTCAGTATCGGTCTTGTGGATTGAGATATTACCAAATTATGCTGGGATTTCAAGAGGTATTTAATGCGCAGTATATTGATATTGTCAGTTCTGTCAATAGCCCTGTTACTTACAGGCACTGTATGTGCAGCTGAAGCACTACCCCAGGAAGTATGGAATAAGACCTACAAAGTAGCCGGAGATGGATGGGTTGATTTAGTCTTGCAAACCTCTGATGGTGGTTATTTGATTGCAGGAAGGGTTAAAAATTGCGACGAATGCACCGCAGATGCATGGCTTGTGAAAACCGATTCAAATGGCATTGAACAGTGGAACAAGACTTTAGAGGATATTAATCTGTATCTGTATCTGTATAGTGAGAATGTACGACCTCCATTAAGGAGGATCTGGTCATCTTCCACCGGAGGATACAGAAACATACCCCTGCCTGTTGTATCGGAATCAGGCGAAGTAATATTTTACACATCATCTCAAGTAGACCCGGACACACATTGGATGAAGCAAACGATCAATGCCATGGATGCACTCAACCCCCATCCTACAGTTACATACCCCGGACTTTTAAGTCCAGAGCCTGTCAAATAACACACTGCCCCTCAATTTCCCATCTTGTCCGGCAGTACATTCAACCACAATTTACCCCCTACATCTGATACTTACAATCCGCAAAAATCAAAACAGTTTATAAATTAACATGCCAAGTGGACCTACCAACCATACATATTTAAGATTTATGGAATAACACCATTAACTTTCAAATAGCCTGCAACAATACTCTACAATAATGTCCACAACCAAAACCTTCCTGAAAAATTACCTCCCCACCGCCTGCAGCGTCATCACCCTGCCCCGCCGGTTCTTTTAGGACATGCTTGTATCAGGCAGCTTCATGGAACCCATGGGCTTCGCAGTCCTGACCATCTTTATCATATCGCTACTGTACGCACCAATCATGCTCATATCCTGAGCACCCTTACTTTCCCTGGATTCTAACGTGGTTTTCACCCTCATAGTAACACACCTTGGATTGAAATTTAAAAGGCATCGGAAGGATGCTTAATGGTTTTGCATTTCTGCTGGTTGCACGATTTCAGTGTTCAATTCAAGCTATACGATAGCTCATAAGAAGAATATACTATACTATAGTATAGAGTACTATAGTAATCTATAAATATATTGGAAGAAAAAAGTATAATCATGGTTACAACAATCCAAATAAAAGAAGATATCAAATCGATATTAACGCAAATGAAACTCTTTGAAAGGGAAACTTATAACGATGTTTTAGAGCGGCTTATTGAGGACGTTCACGAACTCAATGATGAAACAAAAAAAGAGATTGAATCCGCAATAAATGAGATCAAGAGCGGCAAATACATTACACATGAAAAGCTTGCTGAAGAAATGGGATTCTGATGATATTTCAAATAATATGGTCAGAATCAGCAGCAAAGAAACTTAAAAAAATAGATAAAACCGTTGCAAAGCGAATTTTCAAAAAAGTTTCAGAACTTAGTGAAAATGCATATCATTCTGACGTAACAAAAATGGTAGGAGATCCTTATTTTCGACTACGCATTGGTGATTATCGTGTCATTTTTGATATACAAAATGACATGCTTCGAATGCTTATTCTTAATGTAGGTCATCGAAAGAATGTCTATAAAAAATAATTGAATGGGCACTTGTGAAAGAATTGGAGTGGACCCATTTTGGCAAACAGGTAGTAAAGTAACAACAGTTAATGTCAACGCTTCCTCAAATTCTCGTGGCAGTATGCATCCTGTACACCATGATCTGAATGATTTACCAGACCATTAGATTTAGGTAGTGTCCTATAAATCGTGACCTCTATATTAATTGAATTTGTTGATTTATGAAATAGTATTCATCAAGGAGGAAGGAACACGGATTCGACGGATACGCACGGATTTGGGATTTCTGATTCAAATCATGCTTTCCTGTCATTCGTAAATATCACTCATTTGAATTCCGGGGTTCTACCAAAATTTAATAATAGCTCGACTTTTCTATCAGTGGCTTTAAGGTAATTGATTTATGTTAGCCATTATCAGAAAATAATAAAAAGTCTCGGAGTGCGGATGCAAAGTTTAGCTGGTCTTCCCTCAAATATCATTCTTTTCAATATCTTCAACCGTATTTATGTTTAAAAATGTATTGAGTTTTGGGTCGAACTCCCTGATCTTATCCATTTCTATAAACACCATATCTTCCAGATCAAAGATCGGAGCCAGAATGAACCTTTCACCCTGTTCGATAGACTTTTCGGTCCTGGCCAGCATAGGTCCGGTACGATATACTGCATGCAGGGGTTCATATATTCCATCATCCCCTGCCGGCAGTGCCCCATCATGTCCCTGAGCACTTTTTAACAGGAATTCTACAACTTCGATGTTGATAAAAGGCATATCACAGGCAACAACAAAAACATATTCACCACCAGCAGCTCCCAGTCCTTCAAGGATGCCGGCAAGGGGCCCCGCATCAACATATTCATCCACTACGACTACTCGACCTGTGGTATATTCTTCAAGGAGTTGCTTTTGCCTGTCATCCCTTACTGACACAATGATCTCATCCACCACTCCGTCAAGGATTTCAATGGTATGCTTGATGATCGGTTTACCATTTATGGGTATCAGGGCTTTTTCCTTATACCCGAGCCGCTTACCTCGCCCTCCGGCTAGTATTATTGCAGAATTATTTATCATATTTTAATGTACTCTGTTGGTACCTGGATTTGAGCCCTGTCAGGTCCAGCAGGTTTTTTATAATGCCATTGAAGACATCAGAGCTGTGCAGGATCACACCTGCATCGTGTCCGTTCATTTCATAAGCTTTATCACTTTCAGGGACATCAAACCTACTGATGTCCTGCCTGAATTCCTTGAGCCTCTCATTCCTGGATTCCCTTACATAAGGGCTGGATTTTGGCGTAATCCCGACAAGGCTTAGTTCATACCTGAAACAGGGCCTGTTCAACAGGCTTGTTAATATGTATACTGCAACCGGGTACATGTACTCGGGATCCACATCCTTTAAACTATTCTCCAGTATCCGGTAGATGTCTGTTTCCTGTCCCTTGTGATTATATGAATATACCTTTGAAGGGGGAATTTCTTGTTCTACAAGGTAACCAGTGTCATATAACGCCCTAAGGTATCCGGTAATGATCAATCTGTGCTGGTCATATCCTTTTGATTTCAGTTCCCTTGATATGCTACTTATGGAAAGCTGGCGCTCCTTTAGCATATTTATGATTACATTAAAAAATTTCTCAGACATGTATGACAATTGGTATTGATAACAAACCTGATAAATACATTGGTAAATGAAGCTCCTCACAGCAGAGCTGCAGGGTATAGACATAAAGATCAAAATGCTTATTTGATGGTTTCCGTCTCGATCATTTCAGGGTTACCTCCTCAAACATTCTAATTCCCAGGCATTCTCTCGATGCCCCGTACAGAATGAAGCAACATCCGTGGTTGTTGACCACGAAATAGCCAACCTCATGCTCACGTGGCAACATGAGTCATTCACATTTCAATCTGCGTGCCTACTAAAAAACAGAACCTTATAGAGATTGTCGGAAAAGCCTAATTTTCGAATATTTTAGCTTTGCTGTTTAAACTTGACCGGGCGCAGCATAGTGATTTAGTTTTAACAATATTTCTGGAAGTTTCAATTTAAACGTTTTTCTGGTACTTTTCCGACAATCTCTTATAATGTACGTGTTCGTATCAAAAATTCTTTTTCAAGTTTTGAGTGGGTTTCTTTGAATAATTTCCTGATCCTGGTTTCATCGCACAATTGTTCATTTTCACTGCATTTCCCTTCTGCTTTGCATTCCAATGCCAGCTCAATGGCCTTTTTTTCAAGATTAGGAAGAGTTTTCTCAAGTGTTTTTTTCAGCCATTTTTCATCGTTTATTATTCTTCCGGCAAACATAGAGGGCAGGACATCACTCTCTATTGATTCAAGCCTTTTCCTTGCAGAGATCATTACCATAAACCAATATATCAGTTTATCAGATAAAAATCTTAACATTATCTGCTGGATGTGACTGTCACAAACAAGTCGAGGGAAGTTCCGGTTGAAGATAGAAGTTGTGTGAGTAAGGTCTAAAAGTACGCAAAATAGATGTGATGTTGAAAAATTGTGTATGTCTGTGTAATTTGAATAAACCATAATTTAATAGCATAATTTATTTGATGAGCAATAGCTATAAATTGTAACTAACCTAACATCCATAACCATGAAGTTGGAACTGCCATTTGGAAATACATCCATATCATTCAATGTCCCTGATACGCACACGATAGAAACAGTAGTCCCAACTAAATCCCGCATAACTGCTAAACCCGAGGCTATTATCTTAAAAGCACTGCAAAACCCGATCGATCGGGGTCGCTTGAGTGAAATTGTGCAGCCCGGTGACAGGGTAGTCATTCTCGTCAGCGATACAACCCGGTCGGTGCCAATAGATATGTTATTACCTCCCTTGATCAACAAATTACTGGCCGCCAATGTGGAAAAAGAGAATATCAGTATAATATTTGGCCTGGGTGTTCACCGGCACCAGACCGAAGAGGAGAAAATTGACATAGTAGGCCCGGATATCTACCGGGAATTCCAGTGTATCGACCACGACAGGGACCAGTGTGTCCATCTTGGTACCACTACAAGGGGGACACCTGTGGAAGTGTTTAGGCCTGTGGCCGACTCGGATATTGTTATTTGCACAGGCAATATCGAGCACCACTATTTTGCAGGATATACTGGCGGGTTAAAGGCAGTCCTTCCGGGTGTAAGTTCAGGCAGGTCGATTGAAGCGAACCATGCACTGATGACAGAAGAAGGGACTACACCAGGGAACCCGGACTGCCCGGTTCGTACCGACCTTGAGGAAGCCGGGAATATCCTTGGTGTTGACTTTATACTGAATGTCATCCTTAACAGCGATAAGGAAATAATCGGTGCAATGGCAGGCCATCCTGTTAAGGCCCACAGGGCAGGGACTGTTATAGTGGATGCAATGTACAAGCATACAGTAGAACCCGCAGATATTGTGGTCGTATCACAGGGGGGGTGGCCCAAGGATATAGACCTGTTCCAGTCACATAAAGCACTTGAGCATGTTAAGTCCGCAGTGAAACCAGGTGGTGCCATCATCCTGGTCGCCCGGTGTAGTGAGGGACTGGGGAATGCCGTATTCGAGGAATGGATCAATGCAGTGCCGGGTCCCGTGGAGGCTATTGAGCGGTTGAACAATGGTTTTTTGCAGGGCGGACATAAAGCTGCACTGGTTGGTAAACTGGCCCTGAAGTTTACGTTGTATCTTGTTTCAGACCTGCCACCTGAAGTGGCAAGAAAAGCGTATTTCAAACCTGTATCCGGTGTACAGGAAGCATTTAATTTGGCATCGGCAGATTACGGGCCCGACGCCCGGGTCCTGGTGGTACCGTACGGCGGGTCCACACTGGTCACAAGTAGCTCCTCGCTGTCACCCGGTTTTACTTGAGGATGCCGGTATGCCTGGTGATATTTACTTCTATGAAAGGACCAAAGGCAGGACGGATGGAAGATACAGGTTCTTGTCCAATTTCTACAAAGCCATGATGATCATAGATAATAAGGAATATGCCACTGTTGAGCACTATTTCCAGTCAATGAAGCATGCAGGAACCGAGCTGGAAGAAAAAATCAGGCTGGCCTCCACCCCTGTAAAAGCCAGGAAACTTGCATGGACCAGGGAACTGCCACCCAATTGGGCCGAAATAAAAGAGGGGGTAATGCTTAAAGCACTGCGGGCCAAGTTCAGCCAGCATTCCAAACTTGGCGCTAAGCTCCTTGCTACAGGAAATGCCCGCTTGCATGAGGACTCGCCTACTGATATGTACTGGGGTGTGAAAGGGCTGGACAAAAGCGGCAAATTGCTGATGATTGTGAGGGGTGAACTGTGTATAAAAACACCAATAATAGATTAAATAGAACGGTGATGCTTGTAACAAAGAGTATGATGAGAAGTTTAATAAAATACAAAACGCTAAGTGGATACACATAGACAGAACAGGTTTTAAGGTAAACACCAAGAAATTGTGGCTCAAGGATTTTCAGTCCATAAATGGTGTACCAATTTCGATTAACAATTCACCAAATATCATTTTTTCAATAACCTGTGCAACATAACGCCTACGCTGGTGCATCTGGATATCCTCATTCATCCTCAGTTCAGAGTCGATCTGGACGCGCAGCAATGCAAACCTGAACATCTTCTCATCTTTGATCTCCAGTTCATCCAGTTCCTCAATAATAAAAGGCAAACAGTAAGGATCGTCTATGGCTTTTGCAAGCAGTAGTACTTCGTCAGGAACAGTCCCTTGCTTAACAGATGCCTGTCCCATTAGTAATTGAAGCGTATCAACAGAAATTTCCCTTTCAACATCAGAACCCATCATCTTTCATCAACCTGGAACATATCTCCAGATCCTCTATTGTATTAACATTCACAGCCAGCCTGTGGTTGTCAAGTATATAGTTATAATCTTCCTGTTCCTCACGTATATTGTTGGCATCAAGGATATTTATTCCCGAAGGTACGATCAACTGTCCATCCTTGTTAAAAACCGTATCAGGACGCAGCCCATTTTTCCTGCAAATAGACAGCAGGCTATAGACAGAAAGGGCAGGTTGGGGCACCTCATTGTATCGTAGTATTATTTCCTCGATCAGCCCGGAAGTGACCAGGGGCAGGTCAGCCATGACTATAAGCACCGGTCCTTTGATGCCTGCTTCCTCAACAGCAGCCATCATATCAGAAACATAACCAATTCCGGGAGTATTGATCACATGGATGTCAAGGCTGCAATCTTCAAGCCATTTCAGTGTATCAGGCCCGTTGGAAGAAGCTGCTACATATATCCGATCGACATGCCTGGCCCCGGCCAAAACATCAAGCACGTATTCGATGAGTTTCTTGCCATTGATCTCAAGCATGGGCTTCTCTATTGGCAGTTTCATCCGGCTGCCCCGCCCGCCTGCCATCACCAGGGCATCCAGGCTACCAGTCCTCCCGCATAAATAATTAATATAGTCCCAAAGGCCACCAGGCGCGCCAGTTCATTAGAAGTGCCGATACAATCCCCGTTTATTCCCCCGAAATGCCGGTTCGATATCATCACAACAACAACGGATGACAGCATTGCCATGACCAGTACAACAAGTCCTGCCACTCCCATTGCAACCGTGCAGACTGCTGCTGAAATAATAAAACTTACCAACAACTGTCCAAAACCGGTGTTATCTGCTATCACAGACCCCATCCCCTTGTGAATGGGCTGGCCCAGGCAGGCTGTTGTGATCATGGAGTGTTTGGATGCCACTTCAGCCACAAGCAGGGATATGCCAATTCCATATCCCCAACTAGTGGCGATCTCAATTGCTGTAAGTGACTGGATGAGCACAAATAAAAATAAAAAATATAATACAATAAAAGCCACACCCCCCGTCCCAAGGGCCATGTCCTTTAATGCCCTGACCTTTTTCTCCCTGCTACCATGGGCAGTGATACCATCCCCAAAATCAGACAGGGCGTCCAAATGGTTGAAACCTGTAAAACAATAGATTGATATGATTATAAGTACAGAAAAAATACCTGGGTGGCCAGGAAGCAGGACCATTAATATTGTAGCTATTGCTCCCAGGATCAGGCCTATAAGTACCCCTGCCAAAGAGAAAAGGTATGTTCGTTCCTGGAGTTGCAGAAACCTGTTAGTTTTCCCTGCCGGTAATGTAGTTAAGAACCCAATAGCACCCAGTAGTCCGTCAAACAGGTTCATACCTTAGCCCTTGTATACATGCTTGAGGATACTCCGCCTATAAGACCTGCTATCACATCGTCCATAAAGGGTCCAAGCTCTTTTATTATGCCAGGTTTGAGTTTGTCGAACCTCACATACTCGAACATACCCTTATGTCCTGCTATGTATGTGGCTATGCTCATGCCCAGCACCTCGTCACATACTAAAAATGTAAGGTCCCTTTCATATGAGTCCCTGCTCAGGTTGGGCAGATCGCCTGCCTTGCCTGCCTGTTCAAGCAGTGTACCCGCATAGACCAGGATGCACAGGTTGGGATCGCTTAAGGCCACGTCCAGTTCTTGTTTGAACACTATCTCTGCCTTCTCTTTTGTCTCTATCCCGGGATGGGGGACATAGAGTTCCATGGCTGCTAACAGGAGCACTTCTTCAGTTAGTCCCATTCCTGCAAGAATATCTTTTATATCACGGTCGAATGTGGTATCGATAACTTCAGGATCATCGCTTT
>Ga0255366_10027_pt1 | contig 21384 bp, 26 predicted proteins | sample ANMaggSeSYBR01C4_FD_182086 | JGI IMG/M metagenome (GOLD analysis project Ga0255366, IMG submission 182086) | Sediment cell enrichment communities from methane seep in Santa Monica Basin, California, United Staets - ANME aggregate JGI... | ecosystem: Environmental > Aquatic > Marine > Cold seeps >... | reverse complement strand
GGGGACGGTTGTCTATTTTTATTAAGAATATTACATAAAAAAATTAATTTAAAATTCACCGCATTTTGTCTTTAAGAAAATAAGGGGTGTATACAATGAAAGTAAAGATTCTTTTTCCGGTCAGTCTTTTTTGTTTGTTGATTGTATCTGCTTCCCCAGCATTAGCAGAGGTTACTGTTCATGGTCATGTTTATTATTGGAATTTAGAACAGGGGATTAATGCAACTGTAGATACTGATCCGGAGGAAATCGATGGGGGCCGTTATCTCCCTTACCCGCCGATTATTGCTGGAGGTAGAATTTGATAGTCCGCTTACTATTGATGATCAAGGGGGAATAGAGGGAAGTTCAGGTCTTGCAATATAACAAATGGAACGCAGAATATATTGGCGTGAATATGCTACAGTGAGCAGGAAGATTAAAAAAGTTAAAACGAGAAGATAAAAAGTTATATTGCAAGACCTAACCCCAGGGGCATCTCAAGACATTGCTTTGATTTAAGATCTTAATATATGTTCTTTGCTCCGCATTATCAATTATTGATTTTATGAATTATATTTACTTTGATCGCGTAATTTTTATATTGATTAATTACTCTCAATGTGATACATTAAAGAGGACAAACGAAGGGAGTATTATGTAAAAAAATGAGAAGAATTGATTTATTAAATCCTTTAGCAAAAAAAGGAAACACTTTTACTTTTGCCGATGCCTTAAAAATAAGCAATCTATCCACAAAAAGCGTGCAAAAAGTATTATATAGGTTACAGCAAAGAGGTGCAATTGAGCGTATAGAAAAAGGAAAATATCTGATTATTCCTCTTGGGGCTGAAAAAGGAAAATACACCTTACATGAATTTATAATAGGCTCTTTGTTGGTAGGACCATATAGCATTGCTTACCGGAGTGCTCTTAATTATTATGGCTTAACTGAGCAAATTCCAACTACTGTTTTTATCCAAACAATCACCAGAAAATTTAATACTAATCCTAAAGTTTTTGGAGTACAATATAAAATAATAAAAATTAAAAAAGAGAAAATATTTGGCGTTAGAAAAGAATGGATTGAAGAGACCCAAATAAATATTACCGATAAAGAAAAAACTATTATCGATTGCCTGGATAAACCGCAATATTGTGGAGGAATTATTGAAGTTGCCAAAGCTTTAAAAAATAATAAATTTAATCGGAAAAAACTCGAAAATTACGCCCAGCGAATCGGAAATTCCGGAGTATTAAGAAGATTAGGTTATCTATGTGAAGTCTTAAATATAAAAATAAAACTTCCTGAATTAGATACCAGAAATTATCTTTTACTGAATCCAACTATGTCAGAAAAAGGTCCGAAAAGCGCTAAGTGGAGATTAATTATAAATCTTGATGAAAAGGTATTAGGAGAACTCGAATGATTCGTTCTTACCTGCTTTCGAGATATCTTATAATAAAATTATCGAGAATAAAAAGGAAATGAAAAATGGATAAAGAATTAAAACAATTAATACAGACCGGTGAAGGTTACCACCTTGAATTTAAAAAATCTCTTGATAAATCTCTCATAGAAGAAGTGTGTGCTTTTGCCAATTCTTCCGGAGGAAAAGTATTGCTGGGTATTTCTGATGATGGGGAGATTAAAGCTATCAAAACAAACAATGATATCCTTTCAAGAATACAGGATGTGGTAAATCGCCTTGAACCAAAATTAAATATAAAAATATCAGTATCAGATAGTATTATTATCATCAATGTGCCTCAGGGGAAAGAAAAACCGTATGGATGTTCAAGGGGATTTTTTATCCGAATTGGACCGAACAGCCAAAAATTAACTCGAAACGAGATTGTCTCTTTTTTTCAGAAAGAAGGCAGGATTCGTTTTGATGAATTGGAAAATAGTAAAGCCAATTTTAACAGAGATTTTGATAAAGAGGCATTTATAAATTTTATTGGACTATCAAATATAACACCGGCAATTGATCATAAATTTCTTCTTGAAAATCTTGACTGCCTGTTGAAAAACGGTAAATTAACCAATGCGGGTGTGTTGTTTTTTACGAAATCCACAGAGTTCTTATTGTTGCAAGCCAAGGTTATCTGTGTTCTGTATAAAGGGACGGAGAAATTACATATCCTGGATAAAAAAGATTTTTACGGAAATATTATTCAAAATATTGAAGATGCAGTAATGTTTGTCAAAAGACATACCAACCTTGAATACAAAATTGAAAATTTACGGCGGGAGGAAATTCCTTAAATACCGGATATTGCGCTCAGGGAAGCTATTATTAATGTTGTTTGTCATCGGGATTATTTTGAAAAAGGTGCCAGTGTGGTGATTGAAATCTTCGATGACCGGGTGGAAATATCCAATCCAGGTGGCCTGCCTTCCGGGCTTAATGCTAAAGAATTTGGTACAAAAAGTGTGGTAAGAAATCCGGTTATTGCGTCCCTGTTAAACCGGGCAGATTACATTGAGCAAATTGGAACCGGAATAAATAGGATTAAAAACGCTGTTAAAGAACACGGTCAGGGGAATGTGAAATTTTATTATAATAATTTCTTTATCGTGACTTTTACAAGAACCAAAAAGGTCACTGAAAAGGTCACCAAAAAGGTCACTGAAAATCAAAAGAAAATATTAGATAATATAAAAGAAAATCCAAATATTACTACGCAGGAACTGTCTAAAAAAGTTGGCATTTCAGATCGAAAAATAAAAGACAACATAAAGAAATTAAAAGAAAATAATTTTTTAAAGAGAATTGGCTCTCCAAAAGGCGGCCACTGGGAAGTGTAACGAACAGGGTCCTAAGTCCCTATTGGGGGAAAAATAGGGACAGCTTGGGTTCAAGTTGCAAATGCAACACTTAACTTTGGTATAATATGCCAAAAGAAAGGAGTTGCATATGTCCCATTGTTATCAGTTAAGTATTAATGAACGTGAAGAGATCAGCCTTGGATTAGCCCAAGGGTTGAGTAAAAACTATATTGCGCTATCTCTTGGCCGATCATCTAGTACTATCTGTCGCGAAGTTAACCGTAACACTGTAAACAGGCAAGCCTACAGAGCGGTTAAAGCTCAAAAGTAAAACAGGGGACGGTTCTTTGTTTTATGCTACCGCCAGTAAAGCGGTAAAAAGAATGAAAATAAAGTAATAAATGTGGCATTGCAAGACCTGACCCCAAAAATTCCTCATAGGAGCGGGGAGATAAATATAGTGGTTTGTTTAATCGGAAGATAGAACAGGTTTCAGATGGAGAGGTTTTTAAGGTGTAAAGTGAATTTATTTTATTGGGATTATTTTCCAAAGAAGAAAGATTATACTATGAATGAAAACTGTATCCTGTGAGGACACTATTTGCAATATAAATATAATATTTACTTGATAATATTATATTATTAATGTAAAATGTGGCTTAGGAGGACACGAAATGCGTTATAATAATAATATAAAAACCCTTGGGCCCCAAGCTGCTCGTTTGGTTACTACACTTTATGAACAAAATAGACCTATATTTCGCTTGAAGGAAGTACAAAAAATTCTTCATTCAAATGAAGCCTCCTCGCGTAATTTTGTCCGCAAGCTTGTAAATAGGGGAGTTGTTACACGTTTAAAACCAGGACTTTTTATTTTAGTTCCATACGAGTTGGGGAAAGAAGCCGAGTATATGGGGAACCCATTCATTGTGGCTCGTGAGATTATGGGTGGGAAAGACTACTTTCTCTCTCATGCCACAGCTATGGAAATTCATGGAGGGGTTACGCAGCCTCAATTAGTTGTTAATATAACGACTTTGAAACCGCGCAGATCTATTGCTGCACAGGGTATTGAATTTAGATTTATCCATAGTCAGAAAAGATATTTCTTTGGCTTGAGTGACCACTGGGTAACAAAACAAGAGAAAGTAAAAGTTAGTGATCTTGAACGAACAATTATCGATGGTCTTAAACAACCGGAATATTGTGGTGGCCTGACGGAAGTAGCCAAGGGACTTTGGATGCGTCATCAGGATGTAAATGTGAACCGACTTATCAGTTATGCAATGAAGATTAGTGTAGGTGCTGTGATCCGTAGACTTGGATTTTTACTTGAACTTTATAAAATCGGTACTTCTGAAGACTGGGAAATCCTTTCTTCATATTTAACAGAGACTTATGTAAGGTTAGATCCGCTTTTACCGCCTGAAGGAAAATTCCTGCGAAAGTGGAGACTCCAACTTAATGTAACTCCCGAGGAACTTCTATCTGTAGTGAGGACATAACCAATGATACCCCAGCGAAATCTTTCATTACTCTCCAATCGACTCGCACGAGAAGGAGGTCGACGTGTTCCGGAGGCAGTTCTCGAGCGTGATTATTGTCTCTCCTGGTTTTTAATAGGATTATCCCATAGTCCTCTTAAGAATATTCTTCTATTCAAAGGAGGTACATGCATTAAGAAGTGTTACTTTTCCGACTATCGTTTTTCAGAAGATCTTGATTTTACTCTAACAGAAGAATGTACCTTTAAGAATATCCAGAAGAATCTTGATATTGCCTTTAAGCATATATATTTATCTTCAGGCATCAAACTAAATTTTCATCATTACGATCGTCACACCCATGAAAACACTTATACCTTTTTTTTGGGATACGAAGGACCCCTACCGGGTGTTTCCGGTAAGGAAGTCAAGGTAGATATTACAATAAGGGAAAAAATTGTTTATCCTGCCGAAGAGAAAATAATTCTCAGGGGATATAAAGAATATGAAGATCTACCTGAGGATGTGGCGATTTACACCTATTCTATTGACGAAATAGCTGTAGAGAAAGTTGTTGCTTTATTAGATAGAGCGCGCAACGAACCGCGAGACCTTTATGATATATGGTATCTGACTTCTAATCAGCATGTGGATATTGCTGAGTTGATTAATGCTGTTGAGGAGAAGTTGGAATTCCGAGGAAAAAAATTAAACGATGTAAGGGAAGAATTTCTGCGAAAAGAATCCCGGTTTAAAAAACTTTGGGAAATGCGTCTTTCTTCTCAGATGACATCCATCCCTGAATTTGGCCAAGTTTATCGAGTGGTACAGCGAAAGCTTAGGCAGGCAGGATTGTTGAAGCAAAGAAAAATTTGAAGATAACAGGGACACATCCCATTTTATTATTCTAGTGATTATGAAATATATTAAAAATAAGTAATCAAGGGGGGAAATATAATGGATGAAACAATAAAAGAACTAACTCTATTACTGATATATCTTTCATCATGGGAAGAAGATGCCGGTCTTACAAAAGTTCAAAGGAGCTGGAAAGGTTATCCTTTTGATACCCTGGATGAATTAAAAGAGGAAGGATATATTGATGGAAATAAACGTGCAAAATCAGTATATCTGACAAAAGAAGGGTTAGGTAAGGCAAAAGAGCTTATGAAAAAATATATTGGGAAGGAAGAATAAAAAAGTTCGGGTGTATACTTTCGTTCAGTAGAGATTTTTCCTTTATGGAAGGTTTTAATCCTGAGATAAAACTGGTAAAGAAGTATGAATGTCAAATGTTGAGACCTGACCCCTTTATTGCTTCTTTATTGCTTTATTGTTTATGATGTAGGAATGCTTTATGATTTAATCAATAAAAATAAAGTATTGCAGATTCTTGAAGAAAAATTTGACTTCAAAGGAGTTATCCTGGATATATCTTCTTTAGCAAAAAGGAAAGATGATTTCTCAAATGCTTGGGACGCATCTTTAAGGCATCAGTTAAAGGTAATAGCCGATTTTGAAATATTTTTTAATAAAGCAATAAAAATTATAAATGAAAATGAATAACCCTGCGGCAAGCCGCAGGGTATCAAAAATCAGAATAGTCTGATCTGTCTCAAATCTTCCTTCGGTTTACCTTGCTTTTGTATATAGTTTTCCACTTTTGACCAATTCCCTCTCTCGCCAATAGTTGCAACATAATATCCATCAGACCAAAATTCCCCACCCCATAGGTCTTTTTTTATCTCTGGATGCCTTCGGAATATCTCCCTTGCCGTAATACTTTTGAATATTCTCACTATTTCCCCTGGTGATATCTTGGGATGGGCACTAGAGAGAAGATGAATATGATCTTTATCCATTCCCAAAGCTTCTATCTCTATGGCATACCGTTCCTGTATGCCCTTAGCTGTCTCTTCTATTATCTTTATCACCATTTTGTCAAGTAATGCCTTACGATACTTTACCGGAAATACTATGTGGTAATGTATCTGCCAAGCACAATGATATCCTTTTTGAACTTCTCCTTTACTCATAAAATCATAATACTTCAGAATTTACCCTGTGGCAAGCCACAGGGAATTTTCAAGTTAAATAGTAATTGTTTTTATGAAATGTGAGGGTTCTTTTTTAGGAAATTGTTTATCGATCAGGATACCCCGACCTAAAAAGTAACGGATATCGTAATTAATCTGGTAAATAAAAAGGTCAGGGATAGAGGGAAGTTCAGGTCTTGCAATATAACAAAATGAAATGCTAAGCCACTCTCTCTTCCATGACTTAATTACTACGTATAGAATTTTAAGGGGCCATTTAGCATGTTACTTCAAGAGGAAATGTCCGGGAAGCTATCTTTCTTAAAGAGGAATAAAGTATTAACTTTCTCAGTATTTTATATTCTGTGGTTTGAAGATAAGGGATACTAGAATATCTTGGCATACATTATACTACTAATACTACGATGAACCGGGTGACTAAGGTTAAAAGAATAGAAAAGAAAGTAAAAAATGTGATATTCCAAAACCCGACCCTCTATTTTTATAGGAGAAAGTTCCTATTCCAGAATCATATTATTTAAAATATGCCGGAAAAATAAATAAATATTAGAAAAAAAAGAGAATGATGAGAAATTATATGGTATTATATAAAGTATAAAATATGATAAAGGGTTATATATAATTTTTTATCATAAAAAAATATTTTTAGGAGGGTTTTAAAATGAAAACAAAGTACAAACTGCTATCATTTTTGCTGACTTTAACCTTAGTTTTTAGCTTGCTTCTCTCAATTGCCTATGCTGCTGAACAGACTTTAAATGCGTATTCTATCTGGCCGGAAAATTGGGCTCGCCCCATGTTTGAGGAATTTGAAAAAGCCACAGGTATCCATGTAAACTTTATTCGTTTTTCTTCAGGTGAAGCGTTAGCCCGTGTTATTGCTGAAAAGGATAACCCTAAAGTAGATGTTCTCTTTGGGGGTCCGGTTGCGACACATATTGCCGGTATTGCAGAAGGTGTTTTCGAGCCTTATAAACCTCCTGTTTTTGATGTATTAGCAGATCGATTTAAAGATCCCGATGGATACTGGGTGGGAATCTCAGATGATCCCCTGGTTTTTATGTCAAATGAAGATTTCCTGAAAGAAAATAACCTTAATCCCCCATCTTCATGGTATGATTTACTCGATCCAGCTTATGAAGGATTGATGCAAATGGCAGATGCCCGTACTTCCGGCACTGCTGTGACGCGGATTTTCTCCATTCTTGAAATTTTTGACAGAGATGAAGAAAAAGCTTTTGATTATATGAAAAAATTGAATAAAAGCATACAAGTCTACACCAAGAGTGGTGGCGGAGGCACTATTCCTGTTGGATTAGGTGAAGCAGGTGCCGGAATTTTCTTTATAGTCGATGCTTTAAAAACTCAACAAGAAGGTTATAAGGTTGTTGTATCCTTCCCCAAGGAAGGCATTGGCACTGCGGTTGAAGCGATAGCCTTGATTAAAGGGGCAAAAAATCCTGAATTAGGCAAAAAATTAATCGATTGGGCTTCGAGTCCGGCTATGCAGAATCTTTTATCGGAATATGAAATTAATTTTGTACCGGCACATCCGGATGTTGATGTTGAACCCAGTTTAGCTAAAGTGCTGGAAGGTGCAGCCAATGTGTTTCCTATAGATAGTAAGTTCGCCGGTGAAAACAGAAAAAGAATTGTTGAGAAATGGGTTGAGGAAGTATTATCTCAATAAGTTGAAAATATAAAACATCTATCATTAACGGAAAGAGGGAAAATGCCCGCTTTTTTCATTAAATTAAAAAATGGTTTTTATAAATTAACAAAAGATCCGGCTGTTTTTGCCAGCGTGATTATTATTTGGATTTTTTTGATTATTTTTATTCTTTTTCCTTTAGCAAAAATACTTATATTAACTTTTGAGAAAAGCGGGCATTTTACATTTTCCAATATCGCAGAAATTTTAGCGAAAAAAAACCATATCAAGGCATTTTGGAATAGCTTGTTATTGGCTACCCTGGTTGGTATTTCGGGAACAGTTCTAGGTTTTTTCTTTGCCTTTACTTCGGTTCGTGCTAATCTATCCAGAGGATGGTCAAGATTTTTAGATGCAGCCATTATCCTTCCGCTTATTTCACCACCATTTACAATGGCTATTACCATAATTTTCTCCTTTGGACGTAGAGGAATCATTACTTACAATCTTTTAGGTTTTACTCATATCAATATTTATGGCATGTATAGTGTTCTTTTCGCAGAAACGATTACTTTTTTTCCGATTGCTTATCTTACCTTAAAAGCTATTCTGGCAGGCATTGATCCAACCGTGGAAGATATGGCATTTAGTTTGGGCAGTTCCCGGGGGAGGGTTTTTAATACAGTCACTCTGCCTTTGGCGGTGCCGGGATTGGCCAATTCTTTTTTATTATTGTTTGCTGCTTCTCTGGCGGATTTTGCCACACCATTAATCCTGGCCGGAAATAAATTCCCTGTACTTCCTACCGAAGCTTTTTTACAGATAACCGGCCTGTTTGATATAAGAGGGGGAGCAGTCCTGTCTTTTATTCTCCTCGTTCCGGCTTTAACCGTTTTTGTGCTGCAGAGATACTGGGTGGCTCAGAAATATTATGTAACGATTACCGGAAAATCAGGAGCACAAACAGAAATTAAAAGTGTTGCTCCCTGGGCAAGAAAAATATTTCTTGGAATATGTTTATCTATCTGTCTGTTGATTCTTTATCTTTATCTCCTTCTTTTCTATGCTTCTATTGTTAAAGCCTTTGGAGCTAATTACGAAATTACCTTAAAACATTACGTAGTAGTATTCACCGAGGGCTTGAAAGCCATTAAAGATACCTTGATCATTGCGATCACCGGTATGTTCTGTGGAGGTTTTTACGGTGTCATTATCGGGTATTTGATTTCTAAGAAAGATTTTATATCCCGCTCTTCTATGGAAATTGTTTCTTTATTAAATTATTCATTACCGGGTACCATTGTGGGTATTGCTTATCTTTTGGCATTTAATAATCCGCCTATTGCTATTACCGGCACAGCTCTGATTATTATTGCCTGCTATGTTTTTCGCTATGGTGCAACCAGTATTCGAACCACCGTGGCCATTCTACAGCAGATTGATCCCAGTATTGAGGAAGCTTCAGCCAGCTTGGGTGCCAAGTCTATAACTACTTTTAGGCGCATTACCATACCGCTTGTGCTTCCTGCATTGTTCAATGGTTTGGGAGTTGTGTTTATTCGTTCAATGACTGCGATAAGTGCAACTATTTTTCTTGTATCCATTAATTGGACCCTAATCACCGTTCGTATTTTAGAGAAGATGACCGAATTGGAATTGGGTGTTGCTGCTGCATTTTCAGTTTTAGTTGTGATAATTGTATTTATCGTTATTATATTTATTAATCTATTTCTTAGAATCTTTCGTCAGGAAGGTGCAGCTGACTTGTCGAACATGCTGGGAGGGTAATCATGGAAAAAATTGGTATCAATCTAAAAAATATTTCAAAAAGTTTTATCCATAAAGTTAAAGGAAAAGTTGAAGCGGTAAATAATGTTAATTTACAGATTAAACCCGGAGAACTTTTAACTTTGTTGGGTCCTTCCGGATGTGGGAAAACGACCACTCTCCGTATGATTGCCGGATTCGAGCATCCCGATAAAGGTTCTATTTATTTAGAGGAAGAAGATGTCACTGAATTAATGGCCAATAAGCGTAAAATCGGTTTTGTCTTTCAAAATTATGCGCTTTTCCCCCATCTTACAATTTATGGAAACGTTGCCTATGGATTAAAAGTGAAGGGAGTGCCTAAAGCAGAAGAGGAGAAGGAAGTAAAAGAGGTTTTGGAATTAGTAGGATTAACAGGCTATGAATCGCAATTTCCCAATCAAATCTCAGGAGGAGAACAGCAAAGAGTAGCCCTTGCCCGGGCGATTGTCATCAAGCCAAAGGTCCTTCTTCTGGATGAACCTTTATCTAACCTGGATGCCAAATTACGTGTTTATACCAGGGGTGAAATAAGAAGATTGCAAAAATCACTGGACATGACTTCTGTATATGTCACTCATGACCAGGAAGAAGCGATGGCAATTTCAGATCGGATAGCCCTGATGAACAAAGGGAAGATTGTTCAGATTGGTACTGCTGAAGAATTATATTTTAAACCGAATTCCGAGTTTGTCGCCAAATTTATCGGTAAAATTAGTAGCCTTCCGGCAGAAGTGGAAGAAATAAAGGATGGTACTATTTCCCTGAAGGTATTCGACCATATTTATAAAATTGAGAAATTATCAAAACATGTTCAAGCAAAGGAAAAATTAAATATATTTATAAGACCTGAATTTATTGAATTATCTAAAGAGGTGAAAGCACATCAAATACAGGGTACAGTGATCGAAAGGACTTTTTTAGGGGAAAAAGTGGAATTTATTTTAGATGTTCACGGAATCCAAATAAATGCAACTTCCTATGATCCGGATAAATGTCAGGCATTTTCTTTAAATCAAAAATTAGGCATTTCTTTACTGGAAAAATATATTAAAATTTTTAAAAAAGAAGGTGAAAAAGAATGAATAAAAAAATTCTAATATTGCTTTTTTGCTTATTATTCCTGGGAATTTTCTATTTTGAAGCTTTGGCAAATCAACAGGAAAAGATTTCAGCCTACCACGGTGCGGATTCTGTTTTTAAGGCAGAAGGTATTACGGTGATATGGGGCGTTGTTAGAGGCAATGATGAAATTGACACGATGGCATACATTAAGATTATTGCTACAGAAGAGGCTCGCGAGCATTTTAAGGCTTACAGTGTGAAAGCGACAGATGCTTTTTCTGATTCTTTTGAATGGCTGGTAAAAGGGAAAAAACTGCAGGCAGTTAATATGGTAGAACAAAAAAGAGAATTATTTAAAGATTTAACCGAAAGAACAATTTTGCTCTATGACAGTGCTGAAATTGAAAATTTTGAAACCGAAAAGGAAGATATGTCCATATACTATCTAAGCCTTCCTGATACAACCCCGGAATATAAAACTATGGAAGAGTTGAAGAATTATTTTGTAGAAGCGGAAAAACGTTTGGATAAAATAGAAACAACGGTTAAAACAGAGTAGGAAAAATAGTAGATGGATGGGAAAATAGGAATAATAGGGACAGCTTGGGTTCAAGTTGCAAATGCAACACTTAACTTTGGTATAATATGCCAAAAGAAAGATCCAAGATGAAAGTTGATAAATAGATGTCTTTTCCTATTGCATAGGTAAGGAACTAAATAGCGAGGAGGAAAAAATAAATGAATAATAATACCTTAGCCATTTTTGAAAACTATAAAATCCGCCGTCATTACGATGACCAGAATGAAACCTGGTATTTCTCTGTGGTGGACATCGTTCAGGTTTTAATTCAATAGCCGGATTATCAGACGGCAAGAAAATATTGGAATAAACTTAAGGGACGCCTTAAAAAAGAAGGTAGTGAGTCGGTGACAAATTGTCACCGACTGAAATTGGTAGCGGCTGATAGAAAAAAATATCTGACCGATGCTGCTGATCCGGAAACCTTATTACGGCTTATCCAGTCTGTTCCCAGCCCCAAAGCTGAACCGATAAAACTCTGGCTGGCAAAGGTGGGTTATGAACGCATTCAGGATATGAGCGACCCTGCCCGTTCTCTTGACCGCGCCAGGGAATACTGGCAGCAACACGGCAGAAGTAAAAAATGGATTCAGCAGAGAATGATGGGGCAGGAAACCCGCAATAAACTCACCGATTATTGGAAAGATCATGAAATAACCAAAGAAGATGAATACGCTATTCTAACCAATATCATTCATCAGGAATGGAGTGGTGTTTCAGTTAAGAACCATAAGGATATCAAAGGGATTAAAGCGCAAAATCTATGCGATCATATGAGCGAAGCAGAGCTTATTTTCACTGCTCTTGCTGAACTATCAACAAGAAAAATTGCAGAAAGTGTCAATGCCGTTGGTATGCCCGAAAATAAAGATGCCGGTAAAAAGGGTGGTAAGATAGCAAAAAAAGCCCGCCTGGAATTGGAATCAAAAACCGGTAAAAGCGTGATAACATCCGAGAACTATCTTCCCCCGGCGAAGAAACCAAAGCAGTTAAAAGAAAAAAAGGGCACTGGTGATAACGAAGAATGATCACGACATCTTGCGGAAATACAGAACTACTAAAACTACCCAAAACCGCTTTTCTTTGCAGCCGTAATATTATCTATTAAGTTTGTAAAAATGTTTTTTAGACAAAATAAATTCCCGGAAACATTCGAGAAGAATTAAGGTAAGATTATTAAAGGAGGATTATAGATGGATAATAATGATATCTTAATTAGATTAAGATATGCGATAGATATAAAAGATATTGAAATTGTAAAGATATTTAAACTCGGTAACCTTGAAGTAACAGAAGAAGAAGTGCGGAAGTTGCTCATAAAATCAAAAAGCAGTTACTACAATGAAGTTGTTAATCATGGTGAAATAGAAGAAAGGGTAGAGAATATAGAATGTAAGAACAGTACCTTGGATTCATTTTTGAATGGTTTTATTATATTTAAAAGAGGAAAAAAAGATACAAAACCAGGGCAACCAGAAAGACCAGTACTATCTATAAAGAATAGTGAAAACCGCAATAATATTATGCTTAAGAAATTGAAAATAGCGCTATCTCTAACAAGTGATGATATGCTTGATATTTTTAAAGCAACAGGAGTAATTGTAACAAAAGGAGAATTAAGCGCTTTGTTTAGAAAAGAAGGTCATAAGCATTATAAAGAGTGTGGTGATAAATACGCTAGGAATTTCTTAAAAGGCTTATCTATAAAAAACAGAGGATAGTTTTTAGAAATGTTTTGACATATGCTTTTATATATGCTATCTTATTGAAAATTTAATATTATTACCTCACTTTTAAAAGTTAGGTAGAGGTGCGAGCAATAATCAGTAATGGTAATGAGTTGAGCTACCATGATTTATCAGGAAAGGTGTTCTCGCCGAAGCATAAAGAAATGGCTCTGTTTTCTTATGCTGGGCTTATAGTGAATAACTATAAGACTGTCACCGGAAAGGAATCCCATTCCGGTGGAGAGCTATCTCATTCATTGAGAAAATTATGGGTAGGAAGATTGTCTTCTATTCTTGGCAATTGATGAGTTTAGTGCTTATCAATTGCCTTTTTTATTTTTAAGCACTAAATGACTCGGAGGATAAAATGGGTATAAAAGAAAAAAATGCCAAAAATATCAGGGAAGGTTTTTCAATGGATGCATCCGGAAGCCTGGCATTTGATCATTGCGACCTAAAAATCATCAGTCAAAAATACGGCACACCCTGTTATGTTTACTCTGAAAATCTGATTAGGAAAAAATGTCAGGAATATAAACAGGCATTCTCCAGAAACCAGGTTGATTTCGAAATATTATATACCAGTAAAGCCTTTTTAGTGAAGGCCATGGCCCATATTTTAGATGATGAGAGTTTGAGTCTGGATGTGGCTTCTGCCGGCGAAATCGCTATCGCCCTTTCTGCCAATTTCCCGCCAGAGAAAATCTACTTTCACGGCAACAACAAATCAAAAGAAGAAATTGAGTATGCCTTAAAGAAAGGCATCGGCACCATCATGGTTGACAATGAATTTGAATTAGACACTATCGAGGAAATGGCCAAAAAAATTAATACCAATGTGAAAATCATTATCCGTATCATTCCGGGAATTGATGCACACACGCACAAGCATATGTAAACCGGTCAAGTCGACTCAAAGTTTGGAATCAGTATTGATAAAATACCTGTTTTAATGGAAAAAGTATTTGACATGAAATATTTGATTTATGATGGATTACATTTTCACCTGGGATCACAAATCTATGACCTATCTTCCTACCCTCTTGCAATTGAAGAAGTAGTGAAGGTTATCCGGAAGATCAATGACCTCTATGACATCGAGATCCCTAAATTGGATTTAGGCGGCGGATTGGGCATCAAGTACCTGGCATCCGATACACCGCCCACCATTGCCTACTTCGTCGATTTGCTGGTCGATGCGCTAAAAAAAGAAGTGAAAAAAAATAATATCACCATGGCCAGCAACTACAATGGCCTGACCAAACCGGCAGTCGTCCTGGTCAATAAGGGCAAATCCGGCCTGATGGTAAAGAGGGAGACCTATGCTGACCTGGTTAAAAATGATGTGATACCGGAATGGTTTTAAATAACATGTCTGATTTTAAATGATGGATAGGATATTATTGAGAAAATTTTAACTCAAAAGTATTAACAATGTTATCTCAAGCATCAGCATTGTGCAAGGAAAGAAGGAAGAAATGAGAACAGTTATCAATGGTGGATTGATTGTTGACCCAAAAAATAAAATATATTCAAAATTGAATCTTGCAATAGAAAACGGAAAAGTAAGTGAAATATCAAATAACATGCTTCAGGGAGATAAAATGATTAATGCAGGTGGGCTATTCGTGACTCCCGGTTTTATCGATATTCATATGCACGAAGATAATTATGATAAAAAAAATGATATTTTTAATATTGAGACCTTTGAAAACATGGCTAAAATGGGAGTAACGACAGCGATAGGCGGAAATTGCGGTGAAGGCCCGGAAGAACCGGATATTTATTTAGATGCAGCAGATAGAATAGGTCTTCCTTTAAATTTTGGTTTATTAGTACCCCACGGAATGCTCCGAAAAAAGGTCAATGAAGAAGATAAATATAAAAAAGCATCTGCAGAAAATATTGCTAAAATGAGGACTATGGCGAAAGAATATCTTGATAAAGGCTGTCTGGGCATATCTTTTGGCATTAGATACATACCCGGTATTACCAAGGAGGAGCTCTTATGCATTTCTGAAGCTGCTAAAAAAGATAATAAAATGGTTGCTGCTCATATAAGAGATGATGCCCGGAATTTAATCCCTGCTGCGATAGAACTGATAGAAGTCGGAGAAGCTTTTGGTGTCCCGGTTCAATTTTCACATATCGGCAGCATGGGTGCCTATGGTCAAATGGAGCAATTACTTTCCTTATTTGATTATTATAAAACCAGAGGTGTGAATATAGGGGCTGACTGTTACCCATATAATGCATTCAGTACCGGTCTTGGTGAAACCACTTATGATGAAGGTTTTTTGGAAAGATACGGCATGGATTATGGCAGCATAGAAATTTCCAGAGGGGAGTATAGAGGCCAAAGATTAACAGAGGATTTATTTTTTAAACTAAGGGAGACTCATCCGGAATTATCTACAATAGCTTATGTGATGAATGAAGAAGAAGTGGATATGGCTATTACTCATCCGGATGTGTGCATAGCAAGCGATGGCGCTTTACGTAATTCCCAGGGACATCCCAGGGCTAGTGGTACATTTCCAAGATTTATTAAAAAATATGTAAAAGAAAAGAAATCTTTGAATCTATATCAAGCCATAGAAAAAATGACTTATCTACCGGCAAAAAGAACAGGGATCAAGAAAGGTTCATTGGGAGTGAGTGATGATGCAGATATTGTGATTTTTAATTATGAGCAGATAGAAGATAAATCAACTTTTAAGCAACCTGCTTTGCCGCCAAAAGGACTGAAATATGTCATAATCGGTGGGAAAATAGCCGTTAGAGATAATAAAATGATGGATAATAAATTAGGCAGGTCAACAAGAAGATAAGATGATAATGTTTGATTGGAATTATTGATGAGTTATTTATATTAAAGAGATTGGATTTTTGAAATTAATGAATTTATCGTTGGAAGCACAAAAAATTAAACAGGATATCATTCAATTTAGGCGCAATTTTCATATGCACCCGGAGTTAGGCATGGAAGAGTTTAAGACGGCTGCTACTATTGAAAATATATTAAAATCTTTGGGAATCGAAACCAGGAGAGTGGCAGGAACCGGCGTGGTAGGACTTTTAAGAGGTAAAAGTGCCGGAAAAACAGTCGCCCTAAGGGCCGATATGGATGCTCTACCAATTCCGGATAAAAAGAAAGTGTCATATGCCTCAAAGGTTTCGGATAAGATGCATGCCTGTGGTCACGACGCTCATATGGCGAGTCTTTTAGGGGCAGCTATGCTTCTCAATCAAAATAAAAATAGCTTTAACGGAAATATTAAATTTTTATTTCAACCGGCAGAGGAAACAACCGGTGGAGCCCTGCCCATGATCAAAGAAGGGGCACTTAAAGACCCGGAGGTAGACGCTGTATTTGGTTTGCATGTTACAGCAGATATTGAAGTGGGGAAAATTGGCATATCCTATGGTAAAGCCAATGCAGCCTCGGATATGTTTGATGTTATGATTTATGGTGAAAGTTGTCACGGAGCTGCCCCGCATGAGGGCATCGATGCTATTGCTGTGGGAGCACAAGTAGTGACAGCTCTTCAAAATTTTGTAAGCCGCAATGTAGATCCGTTAGATTCAGCAGTAGTTACCGTAGGCAAGTTTCAGGGCGGTTATGAAAGAAATATTATTGCTGATTGCGTTAAATTATCCGGAATCATAAGGACATTGGATCCAAATACCCGAAAAATAGCTTGTGACAAAGTAAAGAAAACCATATTAGGTGTAACTGAGGCGCTTGGCGCAAAGGCAAATCTAAATTTTATACCAAGTTATCCTTGTCTTATCAATGATATTTTTATGACAGGCATTGTTAAATCTGTTGCTGAAGAACTATTAGGAAAAGAGAATGTGATAGCAATAGATAAGCCCGGGATGGGCGTAGAGGATTTTGCTTACTTTTTACAATGTGTTAGCGGTTCCTTTTTTAAGGTTGGCGTTAAAAATAAAGAAAAGGGCATTATCCAACCTGCACATAGCAGTCTTTTTGATATAGATGAAGATGCGTTACCCATAGCTGCTGCCATGCATGCAGGGATTGCATTAAAATTTTTGACTGACTGAAACTAAAAGTTGATATTGATGGTCATTGAATAGATTGATTATTTTTAGTCAATTTCAATGAAGGGAGGTGAAATGCTGATAAGATAACAGAAAATGAAAGTAGAGCAAAATGATTTAAAAATTTAGAACAATTAAAGGAGGATTTAGAAAATGAGAAAGAGAGATTTTAAAGTTTTTTCTGTTGCATTGATTTGTCTTGTATTGGTATTGATTGCTTTTTGCCCAATTCAAGCTGCAGGCCAAGAAAGAGTTTTTACTTATGTATTGGATTCAATCGCCCAAGAAACGGTTGACCCTCAGAAGACAACTGAATTTTATACAATACCAATGAATATCTTTGATGGCTTGGTAAGGGCGGATACCATCGCTCCCGGACAATCTGCTATAGTACCGGCGCTGGCGGAATCATGGGATATTAGTGATGATGGCTTGATTTATACTTTCCATCTCAGAAAAGGAGTTAAATTCCATAATGGCGAGGAACTAAAAGCTGATGATGTCCTATTTACAATCAACAGGATGATGGATCCAAAAACAAGAGCTAAAAATACTGATTTCTATGATGCGATTAAGGGAGCAAAAGAATACGTAAATGGTGAGGCAGATTCAGTTGAGGGAGTAAAAGTTATTGATGATTATACCGTAGAACTTAACTTGGAAGCGGCTTATTCGCCATTTTTAGCACTTTTAGCTGCTCCACCCTGCGCAATATTTAATCGTAAAGCAACCACTGAAGCGGGAAACGATTTTGGTTTAATCCCGGAAAAAACGATAGGTACCGGACCTTTCAAACTAGTTTCATGGACAGTAAATGACCAGATAACCGTTGAAGCTTTTGATGATTATTTCAGGGGCAGACCTGGGGTGGATAAAATGGTCGGTAAGATTATACCTGACCCGGCAACAGCAAGGATGCTCTTTGAGAACGCTGAAATTGATGTATTTGATTGTGATTTCGCCACATCTCAAATACCATTTTTCCTGGAAAGTGAGAAATGGAGTGAGCAGATAGTCAGCGGTCCTCGAGTAGGAACTTACTATTACCATATCAATGAATCCATTAAGCCTTTTGATGATGTAAGGGTAAGGAAAGCATTTCAATATGCCATTGATAGAGAATTATTGTTGAATAAATTGTATAAAGATTTGGGAAGTATAGCTAATGCCATATTACCAAAGGGTCTTTTTGGCTACAATCCAAACAGTGAGCAAATATCTTATGATCCTGAAAAATCGAAAGAATTGCTGGCAGAAGCCGGGTATCCAAATGGCTTTGATATGGAAATAGCCATGGTATCGGGTTCTTCAAGTATTAAAACTAACGAAGTCGTTCAGGCAATGCTTGCTGATATTGGTATAAAGGCTACACTAAAACAGATGGACTCAGCGGCTTTTTATGGAACGAGAGGCGAAGGAACACTGCCTATGTATACATCCAGCTGGTCAGCTGATTTTAATGATCCGGATAATTTCATCTATACTTTCTTCTCCAAGAAAAATACCGGCGCACGTTCATTTAACTATAATAATCCGGAAGTTCAGGATGAAATAGTGAGAGCAAGAGAGATAGTCGACCCTGAAGAAAGAGTTGCTCTTTATCATGAATTGGAAAGGATAATCGTCCATGAAGATGCTGCATGGCTTCCTCTGTATACACTGGATCATTTATTTGTCGTTCAACCAAGAGTGAAGAATTTTAAAGTTGCCTGGAACGGTTGGAGCGGTATGTCATATTATGGTATCGAAATAGTGGAAGAGTAGTGAATGATTAGATTAAATCAAACACAAACAGTCATCTAAAATAGTATAGGGGTCTATTTTATGAATGTAATAGACCCCTATACTCATTAAACTATACCAAAGAAAGGAATATAATGGCGAAATATATCTTAAAAAGACTGGTGCATGCTGTTCCTATTTTATTAGGGGTTAGTTTAATCATATTTGTTTTATTGAATGTCGTTCCAGGGGACCCTATTACCCTGATGTTTAGAGAGCATATTTATCCGGATGTTATAGAACGATTAAGGATAGAGATGAATTTAGACGATCCGGCATATATTCGTTATTTTAGATTTATTTGGAATGCTTTGCATGGCGACTTTGGCATTTCTTATAAACTTAGCCGGCCGGTTACCTATTTATTGTTAAATGCTTTTCCAAAAACATTGATTTTGGCGACGGCAGCAGCAGTGGTTTCGTGGGTCGTAGGTATACCTGCGGGGATATTATCAGCTGTAAAACAATATTCCATAGAAGATAATTTTTTTATGGGATTTGCATTTCTTGGCGTTTCAATGCCAGTATTCTGGTCTGCGCTTTTATTTCAATATATTTTCGCTTTAAAATTGGGATGGTTGCCGGTAGCAGGATATACTGGAGCAAAATATTATATTATGCCGGCAATTGTTTTGGGATGGAGCTCTGCGGGGATCATTGCCAGATTAACAAGGTCAAGCCTGTTGGAAATCATGCGAAATGACTACATAAGGACGGCAAGGGCAAAAGGGTTAAAAGAGCTTGCCATACTTTTTGAGCATGCATTAAAAAATTCGATTTTACCGGTTGTAACTGTTATGGCTACACAGGTGGCAAGTCTATTGTCCGGTGCAGTGATAACAGAAAGTGTTTTTGGCATTCCTGGAATTGGCAGGGTTGCCGTAGGAGCAATACAAAGTAGAGATATGCCCTTGCTTCAAGGAGCGGTTATCTTTGCCACATTTTTAGTCATTTTAGGCAATATTATTGCAGATGTGTCCTATGCATTTATAGATCCGAGAATTAGATATGATTGATAGGGGGATAACAAAATAAAAGATATCAACTTCGAAATGAATAATATAAATATAGAATCAAGAGAAAGTGCTGAACTTGAGGGAAATACTTTTTTAAAAGAAGCAATGAATGCTCTTAAAAAAAATAAAATGGCTGTTATTGGATTAGCTGTCATTATTTTTTTTATCCTGATTGCGATATTTGCACCTTACGTAGCCCCCTATAGCCCTTATGATATAAATTTAGATTTACAATTTTCCAGACCAAGCATGAGCAATTGGTTTGGTACTGATATGCTCGGGAGAGATATTCTGAGTAGAATTATTTTTGGTACCAGGATTTCTTTGCTTATTGGCCTTATTCCAACATTTATTTCCATGGTAATAGGTATTATCCTGGGATTGATTTCAGGATATTATGGAGGAAAGACGGATTCTATCATTATGAGAATTGCAGACATCGTTCTTGCTTTCCCCTCTTTATTATTAGCAATGGTTTTTATGTATACACTCGGAGCAAGTTTGTTAAATATATTTATTGCCTTAAGTCTGGTTCGTTGGGCTGGCATTTCAAGAGTTGTGAGGTCTCAAACATTATCATTAAAAGAAATGGAATTTATTGAGGCTTCTAAGTCTGTAGGTACAAAGAATTGGGCTATCATGATCAGGCATATATTCCCCAATTGTATTCCGAATTTAATCGTGTTGTTTACATTAAATATTCCAAGCGCTATCCTTTCCGAAGCAAGCTTGAGTTTTTTGGGAGTCGGGGCTCAGCCTCCCACGCCAAGTTGGGGATTGATGATTTCACGGGGAAAAGAATATCTTTTATCCGCCCCATGGGTATCTATTTATCCGGGTTTAATGATACTGCTTATCACGCTGGCATTTAATTTTTTTGGTGATGGACTAAGAGATGCGTTAGACCCATACATGAAATACTAATTATTCTTGTGCAAGAGGTAAATTCAACATGAACTGCGATAATGTACTATTAAATATCAAATAATTCGAATACATCTGCATGCTCCACTATTCTCCCTGTATACATGACATATACGTCGTCACTGATCTCGGCAATGACACCCAAATCATGCGTTATCATAATAATTGAAGTATGCGTTTCCTTCTGAAGCTGTTTCATTAAATTTAATATTTGTGCCTGAATGGTAACATCCAGAGCGGTAGTAGGTTCATCAGCTATCAATAATTTTGGATGACAGGACAAAGCCAGAGCTATCATCACTCTTTGTCTTAATCCTCCGGAAAGTTGATGCGGATAGCTATTGAATCTTTTTTCAGGCTCAGGAATGCCTACCAGGTTAAACATGTTGATGACTTTTTCTTTGACATCTTTTTTATTGATAGATTGATGTATGGTAAAAGCTTCCCCAACCTGTTTCCCGACTGTATAAAC
>Ga0255366_10026_pt1 | contig 21447 bp, 11 predicted proteins | sample ANMaggSeSYBR01C4_FD_182086 | JGI IMG/M metagenome (GOLD analysis project Ga0255366, IMG submission 182086) | Sediment cell enrichment communities from methane seep in Santa Monica Basin, California, United Staets - ANME aggregate JGI... | ecosystem: Environmental > Aquatic > Marine > Cold seeps >... | reverse complement strand
GTCTCCTATTTGGTTAAACGAAGTGGGTAGAAATGAGTGGCACTATAAGAACAATTGAAATTGCTAAATAAAAGATAAAGATTGTTTGTTTTCTCAAAAGATGAACTAAAACTAGTTTCCTTTATAAAATATAATCTCCCAATTAATCTTTACATTACTGGTAGTTTTTGTGTTAATTGGAAATGCAATATGGGAAAACCTGTGGTGGATCTGATTTTTTTGGTGGTGGGATATTTGTCTTGGATTTAATGGGGCAACAAAAATGGTTGTATGAGAATTAAACGTTATGGTGCTTAAATGTAAGGTTCAGAATTTTCCCAATGCAATATTATTATCTCGATTAATTATATTTTAGTGATAGCACCCACCAATCATTCAAAATTTTCGAGATTAAGAGATTAAGATAATTTGATATATATTTAAAAATTTTCATAAATGTTATTATGGTGTTGAGGTTTCCCCTTCTTTCTCCCTTCCTTATGCGATTTTGCAAATTGTTCTTTTTTTTCCATTTTTAGCATTTTTTTAAAAATATATGATTTTAAATATTAGAAACATTTATATATCATCCAATCTATTACATACGTAAAAACTACCCAATGCTTGAGAGCTTCTTTGCAATGAACAGGTGTAGGGGGAGGATATAAACTTTGAAAAAAGACGAAAATTTAATAAAGGAGGAAATCAATAAAGAAGAAGAAATAAAAAAGAGGAAATAAAAAACAACAAAAGATATATATAAAAAATAATGAAGGAGGAAATATATGAAAAGAAGTAAGAAAAACATATTTAGTAAAGCAGGCGTTCTGTTTGTAGCAGTTGCAATGGTTATATCCATTCTTCCAGCTGTGACAGCAGATACACTTTCAGCACCAGATGAAGGAATATTGCCAAACCCATTCGCATCTGCTCAACCAGAAAAAACATATCTAGATGTAATGCAACCAAATACTGCAAAACTAACCTTTGAGAGAATGCTCTATGATACTCAGGGATCATTTGCAGGCGGTCTTGGGGCTACTGATTTTATAGGATATTGTTCCCCTGCAGATCCATTAGAGAATGCACTTGGTTTAACTGGTGGTGGAGAAATGATTTGGGGTATTAGATTAGGTTCAAGTATGCTAACAACCTATGATACTTGGGTACTTGACACAGTCCGATTAGGCCACTATGGTTATACTGGAGATTATTATGATGGTTACGTAGATATATTAGATGGGTCTCTAGCACTACTAGGAACACAAACATATAGTCATACTATGGTTGCTGATGGTGCTGTTGATCAGGTAGATATAGTTTTATCATCTCCCGTGACAATTGATGCATCAGATGATCTTTACATTATTCTGCACACAAACCACATAGATGGTACTTACCCAGGTGCTGGTGCTGCTGGTCCAACAATTGCTGGATACAGTGACATTATTGATCTAGGTAGCGGTTTTGAATCCATTGGTAACTATGGATTTTATGTTGACTGGATGATACAAGCTGGTGTTTCCCCTGGTGGAACTCCAAGTGGAGAGTGCTTAGAAGATCAATGTGATTTTGAAATTGTTGCACTTAACCAAGCATATATGTATGAGGGAAGAATCAATGAGTTGCCTCAGATTATCAACATCACTGTTACAAACAACGGTGAGTTGGGAATCAACGAGATCAAACTCCTTGCTGATGTCTTCAAGAAAGTCTGTGGACCAACCTCTACTCTGTATTGTGACGAAAAATATGATCTGCGCTTCTGGGAAACCGAAACAGCAGATGTCTTCTCACAGGTAGATGATGGCGATGGCGACACATGGGTTCTCCAAGGTGGAGCAGAAAACAGATGGGCTACCAACAATCAAGCCTGGCGATGTACTCCAGGTGAAGACCGTTCTTATGGCGGCGATGTTGATACATATCTTGGCCTATGTGATACATGTTCTGGTGCAGATGAACTTATCTTCAATCCAATTGATCCCGAAGCAAACGAAATAAGTGGTGCTGCTTGTGCGACACTTACATTCCAACATTGGTGTGAAGGTGAATACACCTTTGATGATAATGGATATGTTGTACCAGTCGACTATGGATTTGTTTCATACAGAATTGATGATGGATCAGGTACTGTTGCCTGGACCGATCTAAGCATATCTGATTTCGTTGCATATGATACCGATGGTGAATGGGAAGATGTAACAATTAAATTCCTAAACGAGAACGTTTTCGCAAGCACTAGCTATGCAGCAGTATGTGATGATTGTGAACCTGCTGAGGGTGATATTGTCGTCCTAGAGGCTTTTCCAGTAGATGCTTTCCTTGAGGTTAAATTCTCATGGATTAAGGATCCATGTTATCAGTTCGAAGGATGGTACGTAGATAACCTTTGTATCACCCGGACAGAAATGTATGATCTGGAACTTGTACATCAGGCTCATGAAATAATTGCTCTTGACGGATGTGACTGGGGAACTGGACCTGTAAATACATACGTTGATTTCGAACTTGGTTGGGATCCAGAACCAGATACATGGTACCAGATAGATATTTGCGGTCAGGTCTTCTCACCAAATGATTGTGAGTTCATCACTGAAAATAACTGTATCAGTCTTCAATTCTATGTTACTGATATTCACGACGTTATGTGTAAGAGTATGGATGTAATTACCGCACCACCATATGTGCCTGGTGATTCTATAACTGTGAACATGACCGTTCAGAATATTGGTTCATTCGCTGAAGATGATATTCCGGTTGTACTCAAGGTTGCTGATTGTGTTGTAGATAAAGCAATTAGTGATGATTTTGAAACCGATCCAAGCGGCAGATGGACCTGTTACTACTTCGGTGGTTTCAGCCCAGAATGTCTATGGGGTTGGACAGATGGCGATCCTTCCATTGATGACATATGGGATGTTGACGAGATTTCGGCACGTTCTGTTCTTCCAGGAAGTGAATCATTCATTTGTGCGAATCCTGGCTCTGCATATAACTATCCATATCTAACAGAAGGTATCGGATGTATGATAACTGATGATGTTGCATATGACTTCATGGGTGATGGTGCAATGTCTGCTGACTTAACATTCTATGCGAAATGGTCATTGGAGATCGAACAGGTGTATGACTCATGGTATGGAACGTGGAGTATCATACCAGGTAGTGAAGGTGCAAAAGCATGTATGTTGGTGCATCCAACTGCAGGACCTGATTCTGCCTATTGGTGGATCGTTGACTTTGGTGCATGGAATCACAATGGAGTATATCACAACGATTGGATACAGGTAGGCGCAGACATGCTTGGAATGCAAGATTCCTTTTCATGGACAGTAGGTACTGAAACATTTTATCCACCTATTGAATTTGGTTGGGGTCTATTTTCATACTTGGATGATGGCGATTGCGGTAATCCAACAAATCCTGTACCATGGAGTGGATTTATGCTCGATAGAATCGAACTTGACATAGTAACATGCGGTGGTACCGAAACAATAGTTGATGAAAAGACTGTGCCTGGTACATTAGCACCTGGCGATGAAGCAACTGTACAGTTGACTTGGGACAGTGCTGAATTCTGCAGCCACTGTTTGATCGCTGATGTCAACCTCGCCACTGATATGGATACATCAAATGACATCTGTTCCGATTGTGTACTCGTTTCCGATACAACAGATATTGGAGACTTCACTAGTATGGATCTTACAGGCGGAGGCGATTGTCTCTGGCATCTCTGTGACAGCCGCGGTGGAGGCGACGATACCTATGCTTGGGCAGGAGTTGAAGAACCAACATGGGCTCATTACATAGACGATATGGATGATTCATTCATCAGTCCACAGATAAACATATCAGCCTGTGGTGAAGCACCATACTTTGGAGCAGCACTCAACTTTACCACCTGGTATGAATTCTATGATGCCTCTGATTTCGGAGAAATCTATATCCGAGGAGCTTCTTCAGATCCATGGACTAAAGTCGGTGGTGTAAGTGGAACATCCGGTGGTGTCTTTATACCAATGAGCATCTATCTAGAACCGGCATTCTGCACAGCGACCTTCCAGGTCTACTTCAGAATGGTATCAGATGGTTCAGATGTTTCTGAAGGTTGGTTCATTGATGACGTAGAGCTAGTAAGAGTAACTAGTCTGGGCTCATTTGCTGCTGGCGATATATTATTCCATCAACCTGTTCACGGTACTGGAGATAGTTGGAGTTTTGCCAACGTTGATGAAGGACTAGGTTATGGAATGTATGAAAACTTCCAACTTTCTGCTGACGCACCTATTGGGGAAGTGTCAATTGTTGGACTGCCTATGGTTTACAGTGGTGGTTGGGTACCATACCCTCCAAACGATGCAGTATTCCACATTCAGTTCTATGATGATGCATATGGTGCAGCTGGAGAACCAAGCGCGCTACTAGCAGATTTCACAATTGACAACTCAGCTACTGATTGGACATTTACTTATGTCGACAGTTACAGTGGATACGATGCATATGAGTGGACATTTAAATTGCCATCTAGTGTTGCAGTAAGTGGTCAGCAAGGATGGATGTTCGCTGGAGGTCAATTCCTATTTGGTAGTGCAACAGGCGGTGACAGTTACTCATATCATAAAGGTGCTGCCCCTCCAGAAACAACTTATGATCGTGCAATGACGCTCATAGAAGGCGGTCCTTCAACCATAGAATATGGTGCCGTACATTGGTCAGATGACTTCGAGCGTGAAAATATTGCTCCATGGCAATGTCTAAAAACTCACGCTGGTGACTTCTGGGAGCACTATACCTCTGATACTGGTTACTTACCAAGTGGTCTTACCGAAGATTACAATGGTGACGATGACTGGTGGGTTGTACATGGTTACCCATCAACTGGCAAGGGACTAAATGACATAATATACACCGAATTAGATTTCACAGACGAACTAATAACCAATGCTCAGTTACACTTTGCAATGGCTTGGTTAATTGAAGGCGGATGTGAAGCTTTCATTGAAATCAGTGAAGACTATGACGAAGGCGACCCAATGCATGATGCCACATGGATACCATTCTGGCACTTGCTAGGTGATGGTACCGCATCAGGCGGATGGCTTGCTATAGATGATATAGTGAACGACGGTCGGTTTGTGCTGAATCAATATCTTGGTCAGAAGATATATCTCCGATTCAGATATACAACACCTGGCGAAGGATCCTTTGGAGTAGCACCAGGACACGGTTGGGCTATTGATGGTCTCTCACTCGAATTCAAAGCAGATACATTCACGGACACCGAGCCACCAGTGACTAGCATCTTCTTCAACCCAGATACCGCTAAAGTCACATTGATTGCCGAAGATATGCCAATCAACAAAGGAAGTGGTGTTAAAGCAACATACTACAAGATTGACGGTGGATCAGAAACTACATACACTGGTGCATTTAGCATTGGCGAAGGTACACATACAGTCCAATACTGGTCTGTAGACAACGTTGACAATGAAGAAGCATCAAAGACTGCATCCTTTACAGTAGACTCAACAGCTCCAACAGTTGAACTTACATCACCAGAAGAGGGCAAGCTCTACCTATTTGGTAGTCCAATCATGTCTAGAATAATCGGTGACGGAACGCTCTGTATCGGTAAGGTGCCAGTAGCTGCTAACGCAGATGATGGTACTGGAAGCGGTGTAAGCATGGTAATGTTCAGCTTCAGCAACGGTGACTCTGGCTACGATGATGATGGATCAAACGGATTTACATACCTCTTCAAGGGTATGCAATTCGGAGCACTAACCATCACTGCAGTGGCAATAGACAATGCTGGACTGACGTCGACACCAGATTCGATGGAAGTGACTGTATACAGCTTGGGTTTGATGTAAACCTACAGTGACACACGAAACATAAAACAGAGGGAATAATTCCCTCACTCTACTCTTTTTTTTATTTTTTTAATACTTTTTTTATTGATATTTTGGGTGGCTACATATTTTGTACCTTTTTACAAATCTATTTTTGATGTCGTCCGTTGATTTATATTTCATAGTTCCACTTTCTGCATGTTATATGCCTATTTGTTAGCCATGATAGTTGAGCAGTTTCAATTTGGGTGGAAAACATAGTATGTTACATGCATGTATGTTCAAAACTAAATTCTTGGCGGATCTACCTTCTTGTATTGCCTTTGATTCTTTAAGAAGTGTTTGGGGGTGCAATAGGTAAAATGCGAATATTGGAATTGATTGATAGGTGGTTTTCTTATGGATGATCCACATCTATTGATAATTAATGTGAAAAACATGCAGTGGGGAACTGCTACATAAGCTATACAAATTACATTAAAGGCCTATATGGCGCTAATTAAGCAAGAGTAGTGATAGTATTACCAAACCATGTACTACTCCGCCTTAACAATGGCTAATTGACTGGTTTATAGTTATCCTCCACTCTGAATCGACATGGGTGCTCCCATACTATCTATTTCTGATAGGAGTCAATGTCTGAGTATATGTATGGGAAACCAAACATGTTGCCTTGCAATCGACATTGAAAAACCATGTCTCCGATGTATCCATTATATTGATTACTTATTAATCTCCTGCTTGACTGATGCGAGGTATATCTCTTGTTGATTTTGTTTGCAGGTAGTCTTTGGTATGTATTATTAACCTCCAGGCTTCAAGCAGGGCAATCCATGCAAGTTCTAGTGGGACAACCTGCTGCAGGAGTGAACCAGAGTTCAACGCTGTTTCAATCGATTCTGTTTGGCTTTTCCCCTTTGCTGGATTCTAGATATTCTTCCACAAGTGTGTTCTACCAGTTTTACAATAACAGTAGAAAAGTAGTTATCATTAGTGGATATCTTGTCATCATGAACCATTTTTGCAGACGAACTCCATAGAGTTTTGATTGCTGTTCAAGGTTTTCACCTAGGTACACTTGTCTTACCTCTGTTCCTGCTTTGATTATTAAAAGAGTTGAAATACCTACCATGACCAAGGCAGGTATGTTTGTTATGTCGTGAAACTTATTGTATAATACTAATCCAATAGCGGCAACGCAAAGCAAGCCGCTCATTGAGAATAGAAAGGCAACCTTGAGGGTGTTTTTCAGACCAAATGTATGGGCCCATGTCCTAATGCCCTCGCTCTTATCTTCAGAGTAATCCTCACACATATTTACTAATGTAAATCCTTCATTCATCAATACATATCCAATTATGAATATGATAAAAGTGACTGAGAGTGAATCTTGAAAAATGAACCATCCTCCAAGAAGTGGAAGTGTGTATAGAAGCAATATTGGTAAGGGGCTTCCTACCCCTCGTTTTTTAATGCGTATTGGCTCTGCTGAGTATATATATGCTCCAAAGAGACCGATTAGTGCTGCTATGCCTGTTATATGATGCCCTAGTAATAAAAACAGAACAATCAAAAAAAGAGCGATTAAAAATTCAATTACTAAGATAGTTCTGAGGGTGTGTTTGTGAATAATATCAATACTGCCACTCATGTATTTCTTATATTTCTTATCTACCTCATAATCAAAATAGCAATTAATATTACAGGCAAAAAATGCAATACTATAATGAAGGGCAATATATAGCGGAACCTCAACTGTTATAAGATTTTGAAATGAAAGCGCACCGAGAAACAAACCTAGAGTAGCATGACCAATACTGGCCAACAAAAGGTTCGCCCTAGATACTACTAAAAACGCTCGCATCTTTCTGATCAGTTGATTGTTACTAGGGGCCATAACATGAATTGAAATAATAAATATCTATATTAAAGAGATGGTTGCGTGATACATTCACCTTTTATTCATTTGTCAAATGTGTGGAAACCTTCAAGAAAGAGACGCACTATATCCCCTTGATAATATGGATAGTTCATCACTTGTTATCCGTGGTTGTTACGTAATCGGTGACAATACTGTATCGGATGAAACAGACATTTTTGTCAATAATGGGGTTATTCAAAGCATCACACAAGATGATATCCATGATAAGTCACCATGCATTACTGATAAGATTACAGTAATAGATGCACAGGGGATGTATCTCATGCCTGGATTAATCGACTGTCATGTTCATCTCATATTTGACGGGTCACTGGATATTATTGAGTATGTCAATACCTTTGATATTGACAGTTTGAAGGAAAAAGCTATCCAGAACATGATGAAATCGTTATGCAATGGAATTACAACTGTGAGGGATATGGGTTGTACGGCGTTTATTGTTCCACGATTGAAAAAAAAGATACAGGGGGGATTCCTTCAAGGTCCAAGGATTTTTTCTGCAGGAAACATGATAACATCTAAAAAGGGACATGTAAAAACAATAGCTAGAGAAACCGATGGATCATTGCAAGATATCAAAAAAGCCGTACGTGAACAATTTTCCAATGATGTAGATTTTATTAAACTCATAGTTTCAGGTGGACTATTGTCTCCTGATTCTTCCCCAACCAAAACAGAACTCGATCGAAATCTTGTTTCATGTGCTGTGAATGAATCAAAAAGACTGGGTTTGAAAACTGCGGTACATGTCTATAGTAATGACGATATTGCTCATGCTATTGATGCAGGTGTTTGGAGTATAGAACATGGCTCATGGGCTTCAGAAAATACATTGAAACGGGCGGCAAGAGATAATGTTGTTCTTGTCCCTACCTTGAAAGCTTCATCTGATATCATTGAAAATGCAGATAATCTTCCATCATATATGGTGAAAAATGCATCCCGTGTATTAAGTAATACTAGGGGTGTTATAACAAATGCGATAAAAAATAAAGTAAAGATTGCCATGGGCACTGATGCAGGGACACCTTATAACTATCATGGAGACAATGCAAAAGAATTGGAATATCTTTCTGAATACGGGATGTCAAACCAGGATCTTATTAAGGCTGCTACGGCTATTCCTGCTCAACTTTTAGGTCTTGAACATTGTCTTGGTAGTGTAAAACAAGAATATGAGGCAGATTTGATATTATTAGATGCAAATCCTCTTGATGATATATCGGCATTGAGAAAAAATATTCGTTATGTCATTTCTCGTGGACGTCTGCGTAGGTGCTAAAAAGTTATAAAAAGATAGTATGTTTATCATGATAAGAAAATTATTGGGAGAGACATCACATGCAAAAATACAATTATATAAAAGCGATTTCCCTTGTTGTCATAGCAGTATTGATTGGTGTAGTAGTCTTTACATTAGTCCTCAAAGATAATAGTTATATAACTGATCTTAGTTTTCCAAGAGATGAGGGGCGTCATAACGGAGTTAATGAGGGATGGTATACATTTTTCCATCTAAATTCTACTGATGGAGATCGTTATAGCTATAATATGCTGTACTACATATCAAACTCTTCTGACATTCTCTTTAAACAGGCGGCTCTTACTGATATATCAGATAAACTATATTATAGCCAAAAAGCCCAGTATCCTTATCAAAGTTACACCGTTGATACGGAAAATCTGGATTTTAATATTACAATGGGTGGAAATCTAGATCGTTGGTACCAAATTGGAGAAAAACTTTTTGTTTATAATTTTTCGGTTGGTTTTAGTAGTAAGGGAAAGGAAATATTTCTTGAATGCCATATGGAAAGTAACAAAAATCCGATTTCTACAAATCAAAAGACCATGGGGTTTGTTGGTGAATCATTTGATGATACGTATTATTATGCCCAAACCAATATAGGTGTTAGCGGTAGATTAAGAATTGGGGATGTCGTAAAAAATGTTTCTGGAATAGCATGGATAGAGCATTATTGGGGTGGGCAGCTTGTGACTACGTGGAACTATTTCCCGATCCAACTGTATAATGATTATGAAATCGTAGCTGTAAAAGTATTTGAGGGGGAGAAAACGTCTACGTATGTATTGATAGTTGATCCTGACGGAAATACTAGGGAAATGGCTGACGACCTAAAAATTAATGATGTGGAGTTCACTCAACTGGGTTTTGTTAAAAAATCTTATTTAGTTTCTGAAACAGAGAAAATAAATTTGACTATAAATGTAACAGTCGAAAATCAAGTTTTTCTGAATCCAGGAGGATACAAAGTATTCGAAGGGAGTTACGATGTAGTTGGTGAATGGAATTCAAAGCCCGTGCAAGGCGTAGCTTTTTCTGAACAGATAAAAGAATGATAATTATCGCAATATTTTTAACTACGGGATTAGACGTTTCTTATCCTGTTGATGCAGATGTTTAGAGTATGGAACATGGCTCATGGACTTCAGAAAATACATTGAAACCGGGCACAAGAGATAAGGTTGTTCTTGTTCCTACCTTGAAAGCTTCATATGGTATCGTTGAAAATGCAGATAGTCTTCCATCATATATGGTGAGAAATGCAGCCCAGACATTAAGCAATGCGGGGAGTGTTATAACAAATGAGATAAAAAATAAAGTAGAGATTGCTGGGAGGGAGTTGGTATATTATTTCCCATGGATGTATATGTAATGGTATCAAATATGATAAAAAATAAGATTATTTAAAGAGTTGATGATTCTGTTTCATAACTAGGTATCTACACTCGTTACATGTGATGTTTTCTGAACTACAGGAAATTCCTTTTCTCATGGATGATAGGAGTGTATCATTGAGCCAAATATCTTGAAAATCTTTTTGATAAATCGTATCTTGTGAACATACAGAGGTATCAAGAAACTGGTTACAAGGTATGACATGCCCATCAAGACGAACCACAGCAACAGTGGAACCTGCAGGGCATATCCATCGTTTTTCACGGTAATAATATTCATATGGGTTAGATTGTAGCATTGGTATTTCAAAATTGATATTTTGATAATGGTTCTGTAAATTAAGAAGTAGGGTTTTTACTTGGTTCATAAACTCCTCTTTGGTATCGTATCGTTTAAGTCCTGTGCCTGAAGGTAGAACAGGAACAAAACGGACATATGACAATTGTTTTCCGTGGCTTTTCTGCAGATGCGATAAATCATTTACCATTTGCTCGATGCTATGAATGTTTGATGGCGTAATGACGGTATTTGTCGCAATATTTACGTTGTTCATCAATATGTCCATACGTTTTTTAATGATATTATAAGCATCTGATATTCCAAGTATTTCATTATGTGCAGATCCGAATCCATGGATGCTTACTTGGATTAGATCCACCTGTGTTTCAAGTAATCGATTGATATCAAATTTGGCTGTAAGGTTTGTAATGAGTGTATCAAATACTTCTTTGTTTTTGTATGTGAGGATGTCGTATATCTGAGGATGCAAAAGTGGTTCGCCTCCTGAAACACCAAATTTTACTCCATGGAGTGCGGCATAATCTTTTAGTGAATGAACTGTTTCAAGATCCATGTTCCTTTTTTTTGTAGAGTTGGGGATATTTGCATAACAAAAATCACAGTTTGCATTACAATAGCTTACGGCTTGAATGCTTAGTTGTAACGGATAAAGGGAAAAAAGATGCCAGTTCTGTGTTGATGTCAAGTCATCGCATTGTTTTTTTTCTTTGGATATATCAGTAATGTATTGATGTAATCCCTGTGTTGTCACACCTTTTTCTTCTATGGATGCAATGGTATCCTGTGGGGTGTTTTCTAGTAAAGAATGTGCCGCTTCGTTATCAAGATAAATTCTTTTCAGATGTTGTAGTGAATTAATATGGGAAAATACGAGCCCATAAGATGTCGGAGTAATCCATGTATTTGAGTTTATCCTTACCATAAAAATGAAAAATAACAGATAGGTATTTAGCTTTTTGTAAATTGGGATACTAACTTACCAGTCCATTGCACAAAGTGATTTTCGATCATTGCCGGATGAACGTTTTTTCAATTCATCATATGTTTCTACTTTCATAATTAACTCCCGTACTAATGTATTATATGGTAAATGTGGTATATAAACCCTTTGATAACTGATATTTTCTAGAGGGGATGTGTCGAGAAATGGATACTTCACAAATTTGTGTTATTACTCCATTGTCGAGAACACCACAGTGGCATAGAATAGAGAATGATTATGGTATCTTGGATAAAGATTGGCACCACTATAACTCTAAACATCTTGTTTGTAATCATCCAAATATAAATTCCAAGGAAATGAGAGATCTTTTAGATTTGGGATTTTGTATTACTTATCCAAGAATTAGAAATCTTGAGGCGTCTCTTGGATTCGTAAAAAGGTATATTGGTTATAGAGGGTTTATTGGGGGCATGGGATATTCAATCAAACATTTCATTCATGCCAATAATTTTGATTATCATCCTAAAAGATGTGCATGCTTCCCATGGATGGTGAGAATATTCAATCTACTACATCTTCTGTGGTATCCTCTCAACACACCTAGTAATAGTTAAAAGCTTACTTACTGGCAAGATACTTCTTGGATCATTCCTATTTTTGTGTTGCAGGTAATAGAATTTGGTACAAATGCAGTAGTAGATGATATATAATTCCCCCAAAAATCTCAAAACAAAAAATTAATTATACCGCAGTTGTTTTCTGGAGACTATGAATACGTATGATGTCATTGTTATTGGTGCAGGACCTGCGGGAAGCATGACTGCCAGCACTATTGCATCCAAAGGTTATTCCGTTCAGCTTATTGAAAAGAAAAAGGAAATTGGAAACCCCGTCCAATGTGCAGAAGTAATGACAAATTTTTGCTTGGAAAACGTAAATCTTAAAACCGATAAAAGATGGATTAAGCACAAAGTTGATGGAATAAAATTTGTGTTACCTGAAAAATCATGTTTTTATTCTCATATTCCCGCTCTTTGCATCGATAGAGGAGAATTTGATAAATGGCTGGTTCAGAAAGCTGTAGAACATGGGGTGGATGTTCATACTTCCACATCTTTTAGATCATTAGATGGAAAACCAGGAGATTGGATTGTCAGTACTTTAAAAGATAATTCCAAAGGAAAGATTATTATCGGGGCTGATGGACCTTCATCCCTTGTGGCGAAACAATTGGGTTTATTGAAACAAACGAATTATTTTCGTGGATATCAATATAAGTTTGATAGTTCCGATGTAGATTATCCTGAACACAACTTTTTATGTATGTATTTGGATGAGAAATTTTGTGGCGGGTATGGATGGGTGTTCCCGCGTGGGGATGAATTTAATATCGGTGTTGGTGGTCATGGTATTTCTATAGATATTCTTGATGCATTTGTTTCTTCCCTTAATATTAAAAAAGAAAAAAAGAAACAGATGAATTCAGGATTAATTCCCTTTAATTTTATATTCAAAAGTAGAGCAGATGATGGCGTTATGATTGTTGGTGATGCTGCTGGAATGACTAACCCTGCAACTGGAGCTGGCATCCATGCTGCTTTGTTTAGTGGTAAACTTGCTGGCGAGATTGCTATTAAAGCCTTATCGTCTAAAGATATTTCGCTTACAAATTTGTATGATGCAAGTATTCAGAAATCCTCATTTTTACATCCAAGTTACTATAAAACTGCTATATATTTCCAGAATTGGAGTAATGAAGATTGGAGATCTTTAGGTAACGTAGTTAATGGTGTAGATTTTTCTACATTGACTTTATGGAAAAGTTTTCTATTAGGACTTCATCATCCTCGTTTCTTTTTAAAATCTAGACAGATGTTAACTATCAGAAAAGCTATGAAAATGAATGAGAAATATGGTTGGTGATAGTTTATTATTGACTTGAACTTCCAGGTAGGACCACATAATTTTTTTAATTATTTTTTTAACCTTTGAAACTCTTTTAAAAATGTATAACTCTTCAAAACTGTTATTTACGAATTTATTACACACATTACCCCACCTTATAGATAGAAAATTAAATCTGAAAACAAAATTTTTTTATTAAAAAGGGTTTAAAAAATGGAGGAATAATCCTTGTTTCTTTATTTTCCATGCACCATGGAATAGATTTTTAGGTGGATATAATGTACTCCAGGCATAGTTTCTTAAATTGTGCATTTTTCCTTTTGATATATTTGGATGGTTCCATACTAAATGATAGGTATCAAATTGACTGTAGTCTTTTATAATAGTATATTTTTCAGACATCTCTGTCCATAAAGGCGTTCTTGGTAAAGGTGTAAGTATTGTGACTTGAAACGAATCTATACCAAGTTTTGACAATTTCTTTATATCCTCCTTGATGGATTCATCTGTGTCGTCCTCATAGCCTAAAATATAGGTTCCATGAATGTAGATATTGTTCTCATTAAGCTCATTAATAACTTCAACAAGGTTATTCATGCTTGTGGATTTATTTATTTTATCAAGGTTAGTCTGACGCATGCTTTCTATTCCTACTAATACCATGTGAAAACCTTTATCTCGAAATTCTCTAACTCTTCCCTTGAGATATTCAGCACGAGTGCAAGCAGACCATTTGATATTATATTTGTAAAATAAATCTATTAAATCTTCAGAATATTTTTTTTGTTGTAGGAAATTATCATCCATTACAAAAACAGTTTTCACTCTTTCTTTTTTATAAATTTTAAGGGCTTCTTCAATATTGTCTAATGGTATAGTACTTACATTTGGTGTTACAGAAGGTGTCTGACAGAATTTACATCTCATTCTACATCCACGAGTTGTGAATAAATAACCTTGTTTTCTTTTTATAGGTGGAAAATGAAGACCAATGGTTGATATGATTGGCGGATGTTTAATAGATTTCAATGGGCCATATCCAAGCCATTCTGATATTTGACTTTCTGAATATCCTTCGCATGTACGATCAAACCATTCCTTTGTTTCTTCGCATAATACACCGTAATTGCCACCCCAAATTTCTTTCACTCCATTTGCTCGGGCAACTTTTATCATTTCTTTTACTATTGGAACATCTTTCATAAAATATGAGATTCCAAGGATATCAATATCTTCTTTAAGTTTCTTTTTGAATTGGTCCCAATTTGGGTATTCAAGCATTTCAATTCCAGGTATATTGTATGTAATGAAACGAAGTCCAAAGGCAGGGGTTGGAAGAGACATTCTTAAAGGGTGTTTCCTAACAGAAACATAAAAATAATCAGGTATCTTTCCAACAGCGGTTGTAAACACTACTTTTCCCATTGTCGACGATAGAATTTTTTTGTTCATATTTATTTTCCATAATAAATATGGATATATTGGTTTATAAATTTAACTATTTGTACATATTTGTACACTAAAAAATATTGGAATTTAACATAATGGTAAATGATTATTAACATAATGGTAAATGATTAGGCATTATCCTTGATTATGGCGCATAATTAAATAGGGAATACTACATTACGTTATACTATAGCTAGGCCAAGAAGTAAAATTGACATAACCTGTCAAAATCCAAAATGTAGGTTTTATCTAAAAAAGGATGGAAAAGATATTTTGAAACGTGGGAAAAACAATGCAGGACATCAAAGATACTATTGCAATCATTGCCATAAATGGTTTCTTGAAACCAGTAATACTCCACTGTATCATAAACACCTCTCTAAAAGGGAGATAATCGCAAAAAGTTAATTGTGAAAACGAGCAAAAATAGTGCTTATTCCGCTCATTTTTTGCTTAACCGATCACCAATGGATACTTCTTATATCACAGAATTTCAAACCATCGAAGTAAACAATATATTATTATCGGGATATAAAGTGCAAAAACGATCTGTGTTTTTTTATAGATTTTAAATGTAATTCCAGATATTATCCCAAGTGGAATGAAAATCAGATAATCATATATTGAATGAAATAGTAGTAGCGGAGATATGAAAGAAATTGGGAGTAGTATTGATACTATGGCTACTCCTTTTTCTTTTCCATAGATGGTGAATATATTTTTCACTCCAGCTTTTTTATCTCCCTCATAATCCTTATAATCTTTAATCAGGGATCCTACTGATAAAGTTATGAAAATTAGAATTCCGATAATAATTGAATCGGTTGTTATTTCAGGGTAATTTCGAATCATTGAACCTGCTAGTTCTCCATGCATTTCCTTCATATATGTTGGGGTAACATAGCCGATAAAATAGGCAAGAGATGATCCTATGCCGATAATTGCGGTTGAAAAAATGCTGTTACGTATTCGCAATGGTGGAACAGAATATATTGTTGCAAAGAAGATTACTAAAATAACTAATAGAAGGGAATAAATGCCTAGTAATGCTGCGAGTCCTATAGAAAGTATAGCATAAATTATAGCGATTTTTTTTATCTGATGTGCTGTCATCATTTTTTTAGGTATCAAACGTTCTTTATTGTCAAGTATATCAATATCTACGTCATAGACATGGTTTATCATAACTGCATATTGCCAATAGAAAATGATTGAAAAGAGACATATGCCAAGTGTTCCTATATTTCCAGCATGAATTCCTGCAACGATTGGATTTAATATATTAATATTAAAGAAGATATCTATCTGAATATGACCCGCAATAAGAATACCAATTATTGCCATGAGAGTAAAATGGGCTGTTGTTGTAAAACGAGAGCTTTTTATAAAACTTGATAACAAATCTTTTTTTGTAATTTTTAACAATAGGATTAACAGGATTGTCGAGATCAATAAATATCTTAGAATAAGAACTGGTTGTATAAGACCAGTGGCATAATCTGAAGATTGTAGAAAATAAATTATAGGATTGAGATCTGGAGTTGAAACAATAGAAATAAAGAAATAAAAAACGATAAAGTTCATAAATGTTTTCTTAAGTGATTTTGTTCGTATGAACACATATAAAGATGTAACGAAGATAATAGCAACCAACTCTAAAAATAATCCCCAGCCTCCAAATTCAATTTGAGATGTAAAAAATGTGAGGATGGAATCTAAAAATCTGTCACTATGGATATAGTAATATGGATTTTGATTATTCAGTATAAATGTGTCTATAAGTGGAGGTAGTAAAATCATAACAAATCCAATAGCGCTAAGATTGGCAACTTTTGCAAGTTTTTGTTTTGAAAAAAACGTTACTATTAGTATTCCTCCAATAAAAACTGTAAAATAGAAACTAATTATGTGAGCATGATTGAAGAAGTATTCAAAGGTGAGCTCTTGATAGGGGTAGTTAAACAGTACTGCCTCCATCCACATTCTGATGGCTGATAAGATGAAAATCCAGATGAACATGGTAATGAGAGTAAATCGTTCCTTCTCGAAAAAAGAAATAATATTATCAAACCATGCGAGTATTGATGTTGTGTTTTTGTTCATGTTCAATCCGGTAATTGAACAATCTTGGATATATAAATATGGCGATTCCTTAATAGATTGGTTTAGGTTGCTGAAAAATTAATCCCTCTCCTTATGTAATTAATCATTCATAAACCTTTTATATCAAGTTACCATATATAATAATTAGTAAGACCTAAGAGTCCTTGTCTAATAGTATGCAAGGCAAGAAATCATATAGGGGGATATATACATGAAGAAGGGAAATAAATTTTATGTCAGTGCAGTTATATTTTTCTTAATCATTGGATTAAGTATTACTGCATCAATAGGGGCTGGTGATAATCCAATAAATCCTACTGAAGAAAATGTTATGGAGGATGGAGAATTCTGTGGATATGAGATAATAGATGGCAAATATTATTATTTGAATGAGTTTCCTCCTTTAACTGAGGAAGATCTATTAACTGCCGATCCGAATCCACAACCTACTATGGCATTTGACGAGATACCATCTCAGTTTAGCTGGATGAATTATGGTGGTGATTGGACAACTTCTGCTAAGGATCAAGCCGGTTGTGGTAGCTGCTGGGCTTTCGGCGCATTGGGTGGATTAGAAGCAGCTATCAACATCGCATCAGGATATCCAAATCTTAATATTGATTTATCTGAACAATATGTCCTGTCCTGTCTAAGTGCTGCTGGTTCATGTAGTGGTGGTTGGATGCATGAGGCAATTGACTATATATATAGTACAGACTCTGGTGCCTATGGTAACGATATTAATGGGTGTCCCATTGAATCATGTATGCCATATACGGCCACAGATTACATCCCATGTGCAGATAAATGTGAGGACTGGGATTACTATACCGACCCACCTGCATCTGATAATAAACTCTGGCAGATAGTGGATTGGGGATGGACCAACAGTTTTTCAGAGGATGACCCAAACGATTGGGATATAATAAAAACCTGGGTACTTACTTATGGGCCGATCATTGTTGATATATATACTGGTGGATGGTCGGGTTTCTGGAGTTCCCATCATGATCCCAATGATGTCTATCAAAATGATGATCCTGGTACAACAAACCATGCTCAGGTTCTTGTAGGATGGAAGGATGACACTGGTATTACTGGTGGAGGATACTGGATTCTAAAGAACAGCTGGGGAACAGATTGGGGATACGATGGTTTTAGCAATATTGCATATGGGTGTAACGGTGTTGCAACACGAGATACAACATGGGTTACAGCAACTGAGTGGCCTCCAGAACATCAGGGCCCAGGTCCAGGGCGCCCAGATGCGCATGTCTTTGCTGATTTTTCATATTCTCCAAGCTATCCAAAACTTGGGGATGAAATTGAGTTTGTTGATGAATCACAGGGTAGTGTTGTTCTCAGAGAATGGGATTTCAACGGTGATGGTATAATTGACTCCACTGCAAAGAGACCAAAATATATTTTTTATGAAGAAGGAGAGTATGGTGTTACGTTGAATGTATGGAGTTCAGCGGGTTTGAACAGTACAGTAACGTATGTAGTAGAGGTTAAGGAAATATGGCCTCCTATTGTTATTGCTTCTCCAGAGTATTACGGTGGTGATGATTTCAGCATTACCTTTGAAGGTCGTCATTCATATGATGTTGATGGAAGCATTGTTTCCTACCATTGGGATTTTGATGATGGAACAACATCAGATCTCAGCCACCTTACCCACGTATTCAGCGAAGGAGATCGGATTTATGATGTGGTTCTTACTTTGACTGATAACGAAGGGGGAACAAGCACGGCAAATTGTGATGTTAGAATTGATATCACAGTTCCACCTGTGACTGAAGCTCACTTTGACATTGGATATAATGATAATGAGTGGTATAAGACCTCTAAGAAGGTCACACTTGTCGCTGAGGATTGGTCTGGTGTGCATTACACCATGTACAAGGTTGATAATGGTGATTGGCAGGAGTGTTCTAGCCCATTCATGGTGTCATCTGAAGGTGAACATACAATCAGCTTCTATTCTGTTGATGTCCATGGCAATACGGAATCCACTAAATCCGAGACACTTAGAATCGATAAGACTCCTCCAAGTTTAGATATCAGTGTTTCCGGTACACAGCAAAGTGGTTGGTATACATCCCCAGTTGTCGTTACTTTAAGTGGAAGTGATGATCTCTCTGGCTTGAACAAAATCATATACAAGGTTGATTACGAACCATGGGCTGATTATTCCGGCAGCTTTACACTTACAGAGGGAGAACACAGGCTTTGGGCTTATGCTGTTGACAATGCAGGTAACAATTATGGCTCTGATGACCCAATGTTGATCAAGATTGATTGCGGTCCTCCTGAGACCACATGCATTCTTACTGGTGACGGATCGAACAATAACTTCTATCAAACGGTAACAGTTTCGTTTGTTGCGAGTGATCTTGGTTCTGGTGTTGATGCTATTTACTATAGCATTGACGGTAGTAGCGAGGCGGCGTATTCTGATCCTTTTGAGGTTGATGTGCCAGGTGATCATATAATTACATTCCATTCTACAGACCGGATTGGTAATGATGAAGGCGTGCAGTCTGTTGTTTTCACGGTCAGTACTTTGAATTTTGACATGGAAATTGCTAAACCTGCCTCTAGTCTCTATATATTTGGGACTGAATTGTTTAAACTGGGGAATCCATTTATTATCGGAGGCATTAACATCGAAGTGACAGTTACATCCATTTCTGGTAGCGGCCCTGATGTTGAGTATGTTGAATTTTTCATTGACGGTGTTTCAAAAATGATTGATTCTGCTGCTCCGTTCGAATGGATGTTGGATGAACAATTGTTCGGTGCTCATGAGATAAAGGTAACAGCATACGGTGGTGATGGAAGCATCACAAAGACTATAGGTGCAACATTCCTTATATTCTAATCATCACCTCTCCTTTTTTCTTTTTATACACATGCATTAATGCAAATGAATGCAGTAGCTTGACGAGTATTTGTAAGATCAACCAAGATTAATGATATTAGAATGAACGTTTCCTTATTGGAGAAATATTGCCTGTATATTCTTGCTTTATACATGGAAAAGCTTAAATTACCCTTTTGAATTTATATTATTGGGAAATATTTATGATAAAAGAAAGAAAAAAAGTTTTGTGTGTTATGGTTGTACTTACTTTTATTTTTAGTATGACTTCGGCTATGAATGCTGTTGAGAACCAAAAACCTAGTATGGATGCAACCACCAGACAACCGATAGATGTGCAAGATCACGAGGATGTGGTGGTGTTGGATGATTATGTCCCATCTGTTGAGAAGGGCAATAAAAATGGATGTACTTTGTTGAATGGCAAGTATGCTGTTATGACGGAACGATCTGAGAAACCTAAAACATATATAGATTTTAATGAGACTCCGGAACCTACAGAATCATTTGACGAGATACCATCTCAGTTTAGCTGGGCAAATTATGGTGGTGATTGGACAACTCCGGCTAGAGATCAGGGCAGTTGTGGAAGTTGCTGGGCTTTTAGTGCTATTGCAGTAATGGAAGCATCTATCAATCTTGCATCGGGCTATCCTGATACAGATCTTGATCTTTCAGAGCAATATGTGTTATCATGTCTCCCCTACGGTGGAAGCTGTGGCGGAGGATGGACGGATGATGCATTTGAGGCTATTATTAGTACAGGATCCATAGGTAATGGGATTAATGGTGTCCCTATCGAATCTTGCATGCCATACCAAGCTATAGATTATCTTCCTTGTGATGATAAATGTGAAAACTGGGACTATGTTGAATTATCACCATCGGGAGTTCTTTGGGAAATGGAAGAATGGGGGGCAAATCATAATTTTAATAATGATGATCCAAATGATATGGATATTGTTAAAAGCTGGTTGATGGACAGGGGGCCTTGTTCTGCATCCATGTATGCTACTTCCAGTTGGTCAAGTTTTTGGAACACTCATCATGATCCAAATGATTGGTTTTTTGAGGAAGATGCTTCCCATACAAATCATGCAGTTTTATTGGTGGGATGGAAAGATGACACCAGTGTTACTGGCGGCGGTTACTGGATTCTGAAAAACAGCTGGGGGCCCAGTTTCGGGTATGATGGTTTTTTTAATGCAGCATATGGTGGACAAAAAATCGGTGACATTATTAGATGGTGCACAACTCCTGAATGGCCTATAGAACACCAGGGCCCAGGCCCAGGGCGCCCAGATGCGCATGTCTTTGCTGATTTTTCATATTCTCCAAGCTACCCAAAACTTGGGGATGAAATTGAGTTTGTTGATGAATCACAGG
>Ga0255366_10023_pt1 | contig 22128 bp, 24 predicted proteins | sample ANMaggSeSYBR01C4_FD_182086 | JGI IMG/M metagenome (GOLD analysis project Ga0255366, IMG submission 182086) | Sediment cell enrichment communities from methane seep in Santa Monica Basin, California, United Staets - ANME aggregate JGI... | ecosystem: Environmental > Aquatic > Marine > Cold seeps >... | reverse complement strand
TATTCTGTATGGAGCTTCACCCGCTATAGCGCAGGGGATCTACTCCCGAGAACATGACGCAAATCCTACCCTAGAGCTAGGGCTTAGCCACCATTAATCTTCTGGCGGTGCCGGAATCTCGCCATCTGCTGTGCGGACGGTGAGTTCCCAGAGATTCTCCTCGAAGTGGCAGCGATCACAAGCAACTTCATGGACGATACTGTGCGAGATAACGGCTGAAGTTGAGGGTCCTGATCTGCCCATTTCGGTAAGTGTAGTAGTCCAGATATCGATATCCTCAGCAGGGTGGGGACCAACATCTAAACCTGAAGCATCATGGCAAGCTATACAAGATACAGTGTCTCTCATCTTTCCGTAAGCGCCATATGCATGCTCATCCGTTTCAATATCTTCAGCATGGCAGTCCACACACTGCTTCGGTTCTGTGGTGTGGGGATCATGACAATCAGTGCAGTAGGTAGGAGGAGCTTCCTCGCCCATAAAGCCACCGTAATTAAGGTGGGCGCTTCCTCCCAGGGTGATTTTATGATCAACCCCTGAACCAAAGGCATTGCCCGTAGTGGTCACGTGACACTTTTCACACAACTCGGTTGTGGTGTTGACTGCTACATATTCCATTGATATCGGATTGAGCCAGGAAACTTCAGCAGCAATATCGTCTTCCATCACATGGCAGGATGCACAGGGAATAGCTACCCAGTCTGCTTCCTCAATGAGAACGTTGCCATCTCCCACCGTCATGTCTTGGCCGGGGAATTTACATGAAACGCAATTGGGCGGTGTGCCCACAGTCGCTTCTGGGTTCCAATTCTGGGGCGAATGGCAGCGAGCACACCAATCATTCGGGCCATGGCCCTGGTCATATGTGCTGTGGGGACCACTTTCCCAAGCTACGTGAAATTCCGTTTGGTCTGGCGGCGCTTGACAGCCACTTACTATCAGCAGCAGCAAGATAAAAGCTCCTATGAGTAATAATTTCTTCCTTGAGATTAACTCCATAATATCCTCCTAACAACTACGTCTAAGTTTCCTTTACTGGCACAATGACTGAGAGATATTTAATCCTACTTGTTCTTTATATCACAATGAAATTGCGTTGTAATTGATTTGCGTCAAGTCCAAACAAACCTCGTCAACTGCCCTTGTGAATAGTGAGCAATTAGGTGACTGTTGGAGAACTGAGTATTAGCTTTCAAGCAAGTAAATTATTCTGGTTTTTCCCCAATAAAATCGATAATAAAATGAGGGTGAAATTGCATGGCTGCTAAAGGATAATCCGCCAGTATCTATCTCAATAGGATATAATTAAAGGTAATTAGAGGTAATTAAAGGTATTTAGAAGGAAAGCGGCATGGAAAAATATATCAAGCTTTTAGGTAGTGTTTCACACTTTAATAAACTTAAACCTTCAGACTTGTTGAGAATAATCAATTCAGGTCACCTTAAAAAGTATAGGAAAGACAAGTTTATCTACCATCAAGGAGATCCAAGCGCAGGCATGTATGTGCTATTTTCGGGGAAAGTGCATATTTGCAACTACAATTGTGATGGGCAAATTCAAATATTTTCTATTATTGAACCCGTAATCATGTTTAATGAGTTAACAGCAATCGATGGCGGACCCAATCCCGCGACTGCAATTATGGTACTTTTGGCGGCTGGATGCCAGTCTCCCGAAAGTCAACCTACCTCAATTGAGGAGGTTACAGAAGTACAGGGAGATCCGGGTGAGAAAATTACTCCTGAAAGCGAATCAGATGGAGGATCTGGGAACAAAGAATCTGAAGGCAAACCTGATCTCGATCCAATAGCTGATGCCCAACAACTATGGAAAACAAGCGCGCATGCCAATGCATTTGTTGTTGATGATCAGGGAAAAAATAACTCTTGCGCTCAATGTCACGCTCCAATCAACTGGAAGCCGACCCTTGATGATATCCCCGAAACCTGCCTGGTCTGTAAATTTGAACTGGAAGAACCACCTCCTTTCATTTCAGAAAATGATTGGACGCATGTGCCTTGTTTGGTCTGTCACGAAGAGGACAAAAAAGGAAACATCCAACCTGAATATACCTGGTTAGAAATACCAGCTCTTGAAGAGTATGCCAGTGTTGAGACAACAACAGAGTTATGTCTGAAATGCCATGAGGCGAGTAAAGCCCCAGAACATGTGACGGTGGTGGTCGGTGGCGATCATACCGGTATGCAATGTACGGAATGCCATCAGCCGCACAGTTCCACGACGTCATGCGATTCTGCTGATTGCCATCCAGATGTTTTTAGCTCCACTGATTCTATCGTAGGTCATGACGAAGAACATCAGGATGTCTCCTGTGTGGCATGTCATGACAGCGCTGGTTGGGAAGTAGGGCCGGACGAAGAGTTGGGTTATTGGATTACGTATATTCCCTGGGTATATGAGATTAATGTTGGGGAAGCAGATACAATAGTTGAGACTGGCATAATTCCATTCACCTCACACGAAATTGTATTAGAGGCGCCTTGTGAACGATGCCATTTCTCTGAGAATCCATGGGGCCTGGAAGAGAGCGTGGAAGCTCCCTAGGGTGATCATTTTTCCCGTAAACGAAGGTGTAGATATTTCAGGAGATAAATAAAATGAAAGGATCAATGAAAGTGCTTCGGATTTCGGCCATCGTCATGATGGGTATGACAGCTGCGATGAACCTCTTCGGCGGCGCGGGAACATATTGTGCTGCGTTCTCAAACAACATTGGGTACAGAATGGCTTTTAAAGCATTGATGGATTATCGCTGGCTATATCAAATCGTTATGGTTACAACAGTCTTGACGGGTATTGCGGGAGTAATGGCTTTGATCAAACTGATCCGGGGAAAACCAGGTGTTTACCGTTTTACCTTGATAGTCCTGGCAATTGGGACCGTTCTGGGGGGGACACAATTCTTCGCATCTCTGATATTAAGGGGAGCAGCCACACCTGCCAATGTGAAATTCTTTATCAATCTAGCCACCTTGCTCCTTTTCTTGAGCTTTCTATTGCCGGGGATTAAAGATAAAGTTGATTTTTCCCAACCTATGGAAAAAGCTGAAAAGGATTCAACTGCCGGCATAGTATCTATTTTGGTCGGAATTACAGCCCTGACAATCTTTGCCTGGGCAGGACCCTCGCACACATATTTTGGTGAGAACTGGGTGTATGTCCTAGAAATTCCTCTCCTGGTCGTTGGAACAACCCTGACTGTAGGCGGATTTATAACTGTGTTGCGGGCGATGTTAATCCTATTTTCGGAGCAGGTTATAACCCAAGAACATAAGATTTAAGAGAAAAGAAAAATCTTCTTGACTGCTGCCTTGATTAAGAAAAGGCAGCTAATATTGCCAGAGCGCAGTTACCAGACATCAAGATAAGAACAGGATTGGTTTTCTAATTAAACAGCTGTAGCTGTTTGAAATGAGATTTCAAAGGGGGGTGAAATTTCAAAGATTAGCCCCAATCCTGTTTGATTTTAAATGGCAAATAAACGCTCCTGACTTGAAACTTGTCTGTAAAAGAATTGCGATTACTCTGGGACGTAAATAAAAAGCAATGATAGGTATGCTGTATACCTATCATTGCTTCATTTAATACGAGGAGATCGGAGTTGAGGGGGTACTATTGAACAGCCCCAGGCAAATTTATTCTGCCTTGATTTCTTTCACAAAACCCCAGGTGAATGCCAGCGTCATTAACAGCAGCAATGGTGCGAGGATGGCAAAGACAAAATCAGCGCTGAAGAATAACAGCTGCTTCCCAGCCACGATAAATGCCAGGGCAATCCCGCCAACGCTAATTAATAATCCGCCGATACCCACTAATCCAAAACCTTTGGGAGCGTCTTTGGTGACGACACATTTATAAACTGGCAAACCGAAGATGATCAGCCCGGCTATGCCGTGGAATACCGGTACGGCAATGCTTTTTAAGGACATGCCTCCAATGCTGGTCACAGCAATTGCCAGCAATCCAACCAGGGAGAACCAGGAATATGCTTTTTTGTAATCAGGCACAAATTGGTGCATTAATCCCATAGATACACCTAGCGGGATTAAGGTTGCTACAGTGAGCACGTAAGGGGAAGCCAGGATATCCCAGCCGAAGGCAATCAATAACAGGCCGGAGACCAGCAATACGGCAAAGCCCATCATGTAATAAATATCATAGCGGGCCTTTTCTTCACTGTACCGGGAATAAAACCGCCAGATCAGGTAGATGGCTGTCAGGCCGGTCAGAAGAAGGATCAAACGATCAAATAAGGTCATGGCAAAACTCCTTTATAAAATGTGAGGACAATAAACAAGGACCAAGTGTCGCAGAAAAAATAATTACCTGGCTGCACCTATGACTTGTTGTTGAAGAACTACTAAATATCTGTGATTTAAGGCACAAAGAGGGCAGCAAGAGAAAATAAGTTTTCTAGCTTAAGTATATCATCAGGAGCTCAAATATAGTGACTTGACCCGGCAATAAAATGTAACCGTTTTTTATATATTTCCCGAAACCCTCGCAAAACTCCCACAAAATCTTCATAATTTATTAATATGTATTTGATATGATTTTTCATTAATGATGATAACCCCGCGCTTTTATTGTTGATTTTCTCGGCGAGGGAGAATGGGAGATTTTTAAATGGAGAAAAAAAGAGTTGTATCAATTCAGACCAGGAACAATTTAATATTGGACAGTTTATTGTTTGTTTCAGGGCTAATCACCGCGATTTCAGGAATTTTTTTCCTGTTTTTACCTGTTGCCGGCTATCAAGGAGGAAGAAACCCGCTTTATGGCGTAACGATCTTCTTTGAACGCCACGCCTGGAGTGATATCCACATTTGGGCCAGTGTTGCGATCATGGCCTTTGCCGCCTTGCATATTCCTCTACACTGGAAGTGGATCATGAACATGACCAAGAGCGGAGTAAAAACCGTTTTCGGGAAGAGTAAATTAAATAAATACAGCCAATTTAACCTGGGGATTAATATCATGATCGGTTTAAGCGGCTTAATCTGCGGGTTCAGCGGGTTGTATTTCCTGCTGGTGCCGGGAGCGTTCCATAACTCGATTATCCCCGATCCGATGTGGTTGTTTACCAGCCTTACCTGGGATTTAATCCATACTTGGAGTGGTGTAATAGCCATTGCGGCAAGTACACTGCACTTCTATATCCATTGGAAATGGTTTTATAAAGTTTTCCGGAAATATGGGCAAGCCTTCGGTAAGAATCTGAAAGGTAACCAGGCAAATCAACCGGTAAGCGCACAGCAGGTTTAGGCAAGAAAAGCATAATAGGGCTGAACAGCCCTTTAAGGGAGAAAGAATGTTTAAGAAAATAATCCTCTGGACTCTTTACGCAGGGCTTACAGGTATTTTGATCCTTGGCGCAATCAATCGTACCTCCGCCAAAATAGGAGAAGCAGTTCCTGGAGAAAATGCAGGCTCGGTTGATTATCAATCACGGGGAGGGCAGGGAAGCGGACAAGGAAACAATGGCAGCGTTCAGTCCCTAGACGGAGATGACCATGAAGATTCAGGATTGGGAGAAAACGAGGAATATGTTTGGGCTTCCCTTACCGGCGCGATCTTTTCCATATCCACCGAAGAGATGCAGGTAATAATCGACAGTGGAGAAATCATAAGTGTTGCTGACCGCGCCTGGAGATTTGCCCTGGAGCAGGGATTTGAACTCCTTTCCGGAGATCAGGTTGTACTGCGAGGTTTCTTTGAAGAGGATGCGTTTGAAATGGCAGAGATAAGCAATCTCAGCACCGGACAGGTTGTGGTTCTCCGAGATGAATTTGGCCGTCCTCTCTGGGCAGGCAATAGCACCCACTAAGTTTGGAGCGTTCCAAAAAAGATGGGACCGTTCAGGTTCCATCCTTATATTTAATTTCTCTGTTTCAGGATTGTTTCATCCTAATTGAATATGAAGCGTATCTTGAACGGCGCAGGTTTCCAGACACTCGAGACATTGAATGCACTCAGCGCTGCGTAAATTCTCGGGAACATTCTGAATTCCCATTGGACACTCAGTATCACAGCGGCCGCAGGCTGTGCAGCTGCTCTGGTTGACTACCAGGCGCAGGGGAGCGATTTTATTAAATATCGCCAGTGTAGCCCCGAACGGGCAAAGGTATTTGCACCAGAAGAGCCGGTTAAGCATGGATGTGACGATGAATACAATCAAGACGCTGATTAACAAAGGGGTGGTTAATTGAAAACTAAATAGCGCCCTGGCAGGACAAATTTCATGCAGCGGCGGATAAAGAGACCAGGTGCTTGCCAAAAGAACGACTGCCAGAATTAAATATTTTAAAGACCGGAGCCAGGGATCTAATTTTGGAGGGAGTTGTACGGGATACCTGGACTTGCTCTTTTTTCCACGGATGTGTTTTTTTTCTCCGGTTAATCGGCGAGTTAATCCAGCCAGAAGATCCTGCACGGTTCCTACTGGGCACATCCAACCGCAGAATGCCCTCCCCGCAAGCAGGGAAACGCCCAGAACACCGAGTAATACGGAAAAATTCAGCAGATTGGTGGTTGCCATTGTTTGCCCGGTCGTTAGATATAACCAGAGAGTTTCAATTCCGCCAAAGGGGCAGAAAGCATCAAAGGCACCGCCTTTGGAAGATTCTCCCGGCATGAGATGACGAAGACCGATCAAAAAGGTTGCCAGGAGAAAAAGAATTTGAATGATAGTGCGCACAGAAGGAGAGGAATCCTTTTTACGCAGATTTGCTGGATGAGATTTCATTGATGTCGATACCCTTTTAAGGAATACCCCACGGGATCAGTATGGACATTGCTTAGGCAGGTGTCCATACTGATCCCGCAGGGAAGGAGAGAATCAAATATTGTTTCCGAAATGCGCGGAAGTAAATTCGACCTGGGGCGGGAAAAGCCCGCGCTCTTTACCGCCGCTGTGTCCAGGAAGAAATCCGAGCACAAACCCGAGTAAAGTAAACAGCACCAGAGTTGTGATAATGATCACAGGATAATGATCAGGTTTTATCTTCATGTGTCTTTTCCAGTTCAACAACCTTATGCTTCTGCTTCTATCCAATCATTAATCAACTTTTGTGTGTTAGGAAGCAGGATGATTACCAGAAGAATGGCGCTCAACAGGGGACCAGGAAGGAACATCGAGAACCGGCTCAACCGGACCACATCTGTTAATCCTACTGGCAAACCCGCAATAATTGACAAAGAGGCAGCAAAAATACCCACTTCAACTGTCCAGGTTTTCCCTCTGACCAAGAAATAAATGAATACTGCCCAGGCGGCGGCGGCCCACCAGGTCACAACCAGCCCCATGGCGTACATGCCGATTAAGGTATCTTCCTGAACGGTTTGATAGCGTGAGATTGCGCCAACCCCATCGATGAAGATCATCACATAAGCCAGGCCGCTTACGAAGGCGAGGGCGATAATTTTATTATTTACACCGCCGATGAAGAGCATCCCAAACCAGAGTACAAATGCGATTAGAAAGACCCAAAGAGTAGGGGTCGCCATTCCAATACTGGCTGGTGGAATCATAGGGAAGAAACCAGCCAGGAGCTGCAAAGTGCCGGCTACTACACCTAAGGACCAGGCCCATTCTTTTTTATTGAGAAAACCAAATAGAACAACTGCCCAGATTGCGCTGCCAGCCATGCCGATCCAGCCCATGAGAGCGTGAACAATCCTGACCGTGATTGCTTCGTCAGGTCGCCCCTCTAGGATTTTTCCCTCGACGATGGGAATATACGTCACGGCTATCAGGTATAGAGCCAAAAAACCGAGCAGGATGCCAATAAAAGACAGGGCAGCGCCTAGTTTTTCATTATTTTTGAAAGATTTCATGTTTGATTCTCCTTATTGGATTTTGGATTTAGGTGGAAAGAAACGCAGCTTAAGCCTGAGTAAAACAGGATAAGCTGCGTCTCTATTTTATCCTAAACCCTTATAAATTTACTCAGGGACATTCTCGTCTTCAAGTAAAGCTTTTTTGAAATAAGGAACCATGGTGAATACCAGCACACCGATCGCCAGGATTGCGCCATAAAAGTAGTCCAGAGTTTTGGTGCGGATGAGCTGGGTGGGTACATTGATCATCAGGATTGCGATTGAACCAGTAACGGCTAACCACCAACCCTTACGCTTGCCGACTGCCAACAAGGGGATCGCGGCGAACAGCAACAAGACAGCAACCCAGTTGGCTTCCCCGGCCCAGTTGAACAGCCACCAGGTGAAATCTTTGTATAGGGGATAACCAGGACGGGTCGCCATGGTCCGTTGGGCACCAACACCAATGGTGAATGCATGGGTGGTTAACATGCCCAGGAAAAACAGGACGCCCAAGCGGGTCCATTTAACAACTTTTTCTGCCTTCCGCAGAAGAATAAAACTGATGTAACCTACCAGGCCGATCACAGAGATGGTCAATGGCAGCGGGAAGCCAGGTACAAAGCTGACATAGGGCAAGAACATGAACATTCCTCCAATGGAGGGGATGGCAAAGAGAGTTATTGCCAAGGGGTAAGTCCATTCTGTGCCTTTCTTGATTTCTTGAGAGATAACGATTAAAGCGGCTCCGGCTACAAAGATCAACGCCCGCCAGACCGGGTAGAAGAAATCAAACAATTTCAACCCACTGGTAAATGCCGGGTTACCTGCATCAATGTGAGCTATCAGGTGTTCAAGCACCCGTTCCAGAGAAGTTTGTGCCAGGAACGGAATTAGATATGCCATCATTAGACCAATAACGATTGCAATGATTGACATGATGGTGCGGTTCTTTTGGGGAGTTTCTTGCATTGTTTGCCTCCAAAGCTTTATGCATTAGAAATAAAATAAATACTGGAGGCCAGTTTAACCCCTTTGTGAAAAAAAAGCTTTGCTTTAACGCAAATCAGTCTGGGAGGTGGAAGTTAATCACTCAGACTGAGATTTCTCTTACATTTTAATAGAATCAGCCTTTGTACTTTAGTATAATTAGTTATAAGAGCAAATTGCAGGAAGCTCAATTGATATCCAATCCCCGTTCATCAACTGAGGGCTTGAAAGATTTCCCCGGAGTACCAACTATAACTAACAAAAGGAATGACCCTAATGGATCTAGGTAAACAAATACCTGAAAACCCCTTGTTTTCCGCTATGGACCCAAGCGAAGTCCAGCAAATGCTGGATTTGGGCATCACCCGGGATTACCCAAAGGGCCATTGGGTGTCTCATTACGGCGCTTCCTGGCCCCATTTGTTTCTGGTTGAAGAGGGTCAAATTACTGCGTTGAAGGAATCACCGGGCGGAAGAAGCCTGGTGGTTATGGTAATAGAAGAAGGCGAATTCTTCTGGGGAGTGGGGTTTTTCAAAGAAGGGATAGGTATGCCTGTTGCCCTCATTGCCGATCAAGAGAGTCGTCTCCGGCTCTGGACACAGGATCGGCTGCTGCCTTTCTTACTAGACAACGGGAAATTTACCTGGGCTTTAACCCAGTTAATGGTGGAGCGGATGCTCGTGGCCAGCCAGATACTGGAGGAATTGGCGTTCCAACCAGTTGCAGGTAGACTTGCGCACCTGCTGTTGGAGCAGTTCGAAGATCAAACCGGAGATACCCTGACCAGGGACATGACACTGGATGATATGGCAGCGCGAATCGGTTCTACCCGGGAGATGGTATGCCGCCACCTGTATCAGTTCGCTGATCGAGGAGCGATCCAAATCAACCGGACCGAGTTTAAGGTCACAGATCAAGATATGCTGCAGAACTTCGCCGGGAAGGGGAAACGGAAATGACTTACTCTGAATATTTTCCCGGTTTAAATGAACGGACTTGTTTATGAGGTTTTACTTGGGCTGCGACATTGTTCTTAAGGACCTGTCCAGAAACATGCATCAGGGTGTCGTGATCAAAATGGGGCAGCTTTTGCATACTTGCCAGGCAGGGATAGTGGTGGTGCAGCAAACCGGCTTTCTCTTCGGCTTCATCTGCTGACAAACCGATTAATCCTTCAGCTGCGTATCTCGCACATCCGCAAACCGCATCGCGGATCACTTCAGCGGAGGTAATAGTTCGGGAATCCGGATCAATTTCCAGGGATAATTCAGGTTGACCAAAATAACGGGCAAATTCCGCGATTAGCGGATTACTATAATCGGCTGTCTCAAACCGGGTTATGCCATAGGTGGTTTCAGTCAGCGAGCAAAGTGGTTTTGGGGTGACACATTCCACCCCTGCCGCTTCAAGCCAGCCATGCAGTTGGCGATCGAGACCACGGGGGAGCCAGAGTTCATCATCCACTGCGACCAGTACAGCCTGGGCTTTTGTCATCTTGGCAATGTCTGGCAGTAATTCAGCCGCGCCCTTATGTTCCGCAAAGGAAAGGATTATATCGGCGAGGGGAAGCTGGTCGGGAAGGAAATCTTCCGGATCATCTATGAAAGGGGGAAAAATCGGCGGGGTCTGCCAGATTTCTATTTCCCAGGATTTTGGACCAAACTCCCGAATATTCCGAATGTGCCTTTTCCCGTATTCACCAGAAATGACGGCTAATATTTTCATTGAAACACTCCTCTGAAAAACCACTAATCATCTAACAATAAATACAACAGCATCAAAGTTTTTGTCTTTGCCTGGATGCTGTGAGAAAGTCGCGGAGGAATCCGAACCCAGGTTCCTGCTTGAGCTGTTTTTTCGTCTTCTCCCAGGATTAACTGAGCTTCTCCTTGAATGAAATGAAGCAGCGCCGGGACGGCTGCAGTGTGTTCTGATAGCTCCTGTCCAGGGTGAAATCCAAATAGAATTGTTTTTATCGAATCATCTTGGTAAATGGTCCTGCTGAGGATGGAGTCTGCGGGAAACGATTCAACCAATTCCTCAAGCTGTTCAAAATAGATAGTTTCTGAATTCATTCAACATCCTTTGTATCGTGGTCCGCTGGTTAGAAATGGTATCGAGTTAGTGAGTTATGATTAATACTACCCAAAGCGGATTTATTAACAATGGGAATATTGTACCCCAGGAGCTTAAAAATACCGCCAAGTAAAAATTACATTGCGTATAATCGAAAATCTGGATATCAGCCCCTGCTAGCTTGATTTTATTAGTAGCTTTTTGTACAATGAGAAGCAACAAGTGAATATTTCAATGTTGTAAGACTGGCTTATGTCTTACCCCAGGGAGCTTGTCATGGATACCGACAAAGTGGATATCATCAAGGTTTCAGCGACGTCCCGAACCTCAGCCGTAGCGGGGGCAATTGCAGGCATATTTCGTGAGCGCCAATTTGTAAATGTTCAGGCGATTGGGGCCAGTGCGGTCAACCAGGCTGTAAAAGCGCTGGCATTAGCTCGTAATTACCTTGCCGAGGATGGATATGAAATTGTCAGTTTCCCCGAATTTGTTGATGTGGAAATTGACGGAAATATTCGGACAGCGATTAGGATTAGTGTTTTTCCTCGTTAAATTAAATCTAGTTCCGGGCTGATGAATTTTTCTTTCCCGTTCCTATTACAAAACCGGAAGGAAGATTTTTGTATCTTGATAAGCCCTGCTGACTTTCTCTCCCTGAGTACAAATCCCCCGCTAAGGAAATTTGCCTCTGATTATTGAGCGTGGTAGAATCAGGGTGCGATTTAGTCACCATTATCCATCTTTGAAAAAGTATTTTGGATGGGTTTTGGCGTGGTTTTTTTGTTTGTTTGGGGAGGTGCAATCTGTGTGCTCCAGACAAGCAATTTACTAGGAGTGTGGTGAAAGTGGATTCTCAAGTAAGTACCTTTACAACAAAAAAAGGCTTAGCCCAAATGCTCAAGGGCGGCGTGATAATGGATGTTGTCACAGCAGACCATGCGAAGATAGCAGAAGAAGCTGGCGCAGTTGCCGTAATGGCTTTAGAGAGAGTTCCGGCAGATATCCGGGCTGACGGTGGTGTTGCTCGAATGAGCGCCCCTGAACTGATCACGGAAATAATGAACAGTGTCTCAATTCCCGTGATGGCTAAAGTCCGCATCGGGCACTTTGTTGAAGCGCAAATTCTGGAAGCCCTGGAAGTTGATTATATTGATGAATCCGAGGTGTTAACGCCTGCGGATGAAGCCTACCATATCAATAAACACCAGTTTAAAACTCCCTTTGTCTGTGGATGTAGAAACTTAGGGGAAGCCCTGCGCAGAATAGGCGAAGGAGCAGCGATGATCCGGACAAAAGGGGAAGCCGGAACCGGGGATGTGATCGAGGCTGTCCGGCACGCCAGGACGGTTTTTGGAGAAATCAAGCAGCTGTGTAATATGCCAGAAGAAGAACTGATGACTTTTGCCAAGAACATCGGGGCCCCGTTTGAGCTTGTCAAAGAAACCCGAGAGCTTGGCCAGCTTCCCGTGGTCAATTTTGCTGCCGGGGGAATAGCTACACCCGCAGATGCAGCATTAATGATGCAATTGGGTGTTGACGGCGTGTTTGTCGGATCTGGTATCTTTAAAGCCGGGAACCCGGCCAAACGTGGTGAAGCAATAGTAAAAGCGGTTACTCATTACAATAACCCGGAAATACTGGCTGAGATCAGCCGGAATTTGGGCGAGGCAATGGTAGGTAGGAATGTGTCCGAATTGGAAGATAATGAGCACCTGGCAGACCGCGGTTGGTAGAGCTTTTTTGACATTTGAGTTAACTTTATACTTATGAAAGAATCCCGACCGCCATTTGATCTTGGCCGCCTGAAGGTAGGTGTCCTGGCTTTACAAGGCTCTTTTCAGGAACATCTGGCAGTCCTTACTGGAATAGGCGTCCAGGCTGTAGAAGTCCGGCTGCCGGACCAGATTCATGATTTGGATGGGATCATAATTCCCGGTGGAGAATCAACCACAATTGGAAAACTTGCGGTTGATTTTGATCTCTTGGAGCCCCTGCGTAATTTCGGGAAAAAGAAAGCGATTTGGGGGACCTGCGCTGGCGCGATCTTCCTTTCCAAAGATGCCCACCGGAACCAACCGTTACTTGAATTAATGGATATCACTGTTGACCGGAATGCATTCGGGAGACAAATTGCCAGTTTTGAAACAGAGTTGGATATTCCTGCTCTGGAGGTTATAAATTCTACACCGGCCCCTTTCCCTGGAATTTTCATCCGGGCACCGCTAATCACCGCAGTTGAAGGGGAGGCAGAAGCACTGGCAAAGTTGCCAGATGGGCGGATAGTTGCAGCCAGGCAGGGATATTTGCTGGCTACTGCTTTTCACCCGGAACTTTCTGGCGATGATCGTGTTCACCGCTATTTTTTACACCTAATCCAAGAAAGTAGCGGACGTTGAGATTTTAACTTTATGGCACGAAATATTGCGTGGAAGGATTTATATACCTTGCTGCGCTACCAAAAGCAGCAGCAGTATCTGGATAATACCCTCAGGTTGGTTTACAATCCGGGTTTGTTTTCAAGCGCCCTGCTCTCCATAGCTGCTCCCGCACTCGGATTTTTTACGGGAGTTCACCCCCTTGATTCTAAACACTACCCGTTATTAATTGGTCAAATCTATCATTCTTCTGCGAGTTTATCAGCCCGGCTGGCATTCCTGGCGCCGATGGAAATGAGTTCACAGACCGGAGTAGGGAAACTGCTCTCATTGCTCACGGCTCAGGTGGGAGAACGGGGCGCCGTACAGATTCTGGCAGAAGTACCCCTGAATGTACCCGAAGAAAATATTCTCTACCAGGCTGGGTTTCGTGTCTATGCAGAGCAGCAGATCTGGAAATTCCCCCGGCAATTCTCGTCTGGTACAGGAAATATATTATGGATTCCAATTTCACAAGGGGATGGTGATCAGATTGTATCTTTATACCAGAAGATCATACCCGGCGCGGTCCAGCGGGTGGAACCTCCACCTGCTTTCCCGAAAATTGAAGGCATGATTTGTTGGCACGAAGGAAGAGCAGCGGGCTTTGCGGAAACCAGATTTGGTCCTAAAGGCATCCTGGTGGATATAATCCTGGAACCGGCGTTACCGGACATGGATGAATATCTGGCGGCTTTGATTTCCAATTTACCCTATCGCAATACTCGTGATGTTTACCTTCGGGTCCGTTCCTATCAGGAGAGGATTGCTTCAGCCCTGGTGAGAGCCGGAGCCGATCCTGGACCAGAACAAAGAGCAGTGGTGAAAAGATTGGCTGTCCACTATAATGCCAAACAGACATTTAACTATCAAGCGTTTGAAAAACAGCCGGATATTACAACCCCGATATCCAACACAGAAATAAAGAACTAATTATGTCAAACCATCGCATTACCGACAACTTAGACTCATTGTTTGAAGTCTTGCCGCCGGAAATCAGCAAGTCAATCACTGTAGAAGGGAAGAACGCTGATTTGATCGAGGTTATTCTTGATCTCGGGCGCGTTCCAACAGCGCGATTTTCTGAAGAAGAATTTGAATTGAGCAGCAGCGAGATCACCCGCAAGGATATTGGATATGTAGTTAAGCGGATTGGCAAATTTGATGGTGACAACCGAGCCGGTTTAGAACGCACCTTGCATAGAATTGCCGCTCTCCGGAATCGCACAGGAGAAATCGTCGGTTTGACTTGCCGGGTTGGGAGATCGGTTTATGGAACAACGGATATAGTCAAAGATTTAATCGAAAGTGGTAAAAGCCTGCTGATTTTAGGTCGCCCGGGGGTGGGAAAAACAACCATGTTGCGGGAAGCGGCCAGGATTCTGGCGGAGAATAAAAGGGTAGTGATAGTAGATACCTCCAATGAAATAGCGGGTGATGGGGACGTTCCCCATCCTGCAATCGGTAAAGCCCGCCGGATGCAGGTTGCCCAGCCTTCACTTCAGCATGAGGTGATGATTGAAGCGGTGGAAAACCACAATCCGGAAGTAATTGTAATTGATGAAATTGGAAGAGAATTGGAAGCCCTGGCTGCCCGCACCATAGCAGAACGAGGGGTGCAGTTGATTGGAACTGCTCACGGAAACACTCTTCAGAACCTGTTGATAAATCCAACCCTGGCAGACCTTGTAGGAGGAATTGAATCGGTTACACTTTCTGACGAGGAAGCCAGGCGAAGGGGAACTCAAAAAACCGTTCTGGAACGTCGATCCAATCCTACTTTTCATGTACTGATAGAAATTCAGACCCGGGACAGCATGGCAATTCATCAAGATGTCGCAACAGCGGTAGATTCACTTCTGCGAGGTGAACTGCTTATACCTGAAGTCAGGTCCCGGGCAGAAGATGGTGAGATTAATATTAAAAAGACACCTACCCGGCCCGTATTACAGAGTGTTGGAGCGGACCCCATCCCCGAGGACGAATTTGCTGGCGATAAACCGCAATGGCAGCTGGATCATGAAGATTTAGAAACTTTACCGGTTTTTACTTATGGTGTTGCCCGCGACCGGATGCTGAAAGCAGCCAAAAACTTAAATGTTCCAATCTCTATTGAAAAATATGTCAAGGATGCCCGAATAGCAGTCACCCTGAAACATCATTACCGGGATAATCCAAAGGCAATTGCAGAAGCAGAAGAACTGGGCTTGCCAATTTATGTCTTAAGATCAAATACTGCCAAAAGAATGGAGCATTTATTAAAGGATGTCTTCAATCTAAAAAATGGCTCTCTTTCCAAAAGCGACGAACAGGCACTGCAGCAAACCCAGGGTGCCATCCAGGCAGTCCTGAATGGAGAACGTTGGGTGGAACTCCCACCGGCTTCATCTTATATCAGACGCCTTCAACATCAGATGGTGAACCAGGCAAATTTGGTTTCCCATTCTTACGGGAAAGATCCTAACCGGAGGGTGAGGATCTTCAGGGAAGAATCGTAACCAGCCAATAATAGATAAAGAAAGAGCTGAAAAAACATAGAGTTGGAAACTCATTAATCAATGCAGAGTAAACCGGGAAAATTTATCACCTTCGAAGGCCCTGACGGCAGCGGAAAAACTGCTCAGATGGATATATTGGCTGAGCAGTTAATTCAGGAGGGATACCCCATACTGACAACCAGGGAACCTGGCGGGACATCCATCGGGGACCAGATTAGGGAAACCCTGCTGGATTTAAAAAACACAGCCATGGTGGACCGTACCGAAGCATTACTGTACCAGGCTGCCCGGGCTCAGCTGGTTGATGAGATTATTAAACCTCATCTGGCTGAAGGCGGCATTGTATTGTGCGACCGCTATGCGGATTCCACCCTGGCATACCAGGGTTATGGTCACAAGAATACGGTGGAATCACTGCGGGGGATTATTCATTATGCAACCGGGGGACTAACCCCTGACTTGACAGTCCTGCTGGACTTGGAACCGGAAGTGGGTTTACAACGCCGGCTGGATGCAGGAGGACTCAATCGGCTGGATGCCTATGATATAGACTTTCACCACCGGGTTAGAGCCGGATATCTTGAGTTGGTTAAGGCAGACCCTGATCGCTGGATAATTGTGGATGCCGGGCGCTCATTTGAAGAAGTCCAGGCAGAACTGTGGAAAATACTTCTGGAGTGGCTGAAAGCGTGCGGGCAATAATTACAGTGGGAGGATTGTCAAAGGTTAACTTGCTTGCAGGGTTCAGATTTATAGATCAAGACCGGGGTTGAGGCCGTCCCCGCCAGAGCCCAGATCTGGAAGATCGTTTTCTATATCCTCGGGAGATTGACCTTTTTCCAGCCGGTCGACCACTTCATCAAATTCGGGACCCATATCTTCCCCTAATTCCTGGCTCATCTGGCGCATCATTTTTCCAAGTGTTTGGGGATCATTATCCAGCCCCGCTAATTGTTCCGGGTCAGTTAACGATTCCAGCCTCCCTTCCTCGGAACGGGCAACCCGGACTGGTTTGATTATCCGCCTGATTTGCGAACTTTCACACATGGGACAACTTATCATCTGGGATCCGTATTCCTGATAGGTTAGGAATATTTCAAAAACTTGATTACAATCAGTACAATAGTATTCGTAATACGGCATAAAGCAAACTCCAAAAGGTGGAAAATGTACGCTCCAATTATAACGGATAAGGATATTTTGTTATGAATGACAACTCATCGGCTTCTATATTTAATCTGAATCCGCCAAACCCCCTATTAATTGTGATCTCCGGTCCTTCCGGGGTGGGGAAAGATTCTGTGCTGGAGGTGATGAAATCTCGTGGTTTGCCATTTCATTTTGTAATCACTGCGACCACTCGTGAACCCCGTCCTGAAGAAGTAGATGGGGAGGACTATTTTTTTCTATCCGAAGATGAATTCGCCAGGATGATTAATGAAGGAGAACTGCTGGAATATGCAGTAGTTTATCAAGACTACAAAGGCATTCCGAAATCACAGGTGAGAAAAGCCCTGGCTAGCGGGAAAAATGTCATCATGAGGATCGATGTCCAGGGAGCTGAAACAGTGCGGAATTTAGCTGAGGATGCGCTGTTGATTTTTTTGTCTCCCCAGAGTGATGAAGAATTGATTAACCGCCTGAAAAAGAGAAATACAGAAACAAAAGAAAGTCTGAAATTGAGAATAGCAACCACACGCCAGGAGTTTAAGAAGATTGATTTGTTTGATTATATTGTTGTAAACAGAGATGATCACTTAAACGAGACGGTGGATGCAATAGAAGCCATTCACTTTCTGGGATCAGGAACTCCTGTCAGGTCATAGGTCATTGCTCCAGTTATCCTCACAGGGGCAATTTCCCCTTCTGGGAGCTCTCCTTCCACAATCACCATACCGTCAATTTCCGGAGCATCCCGGTAGGTACGGCCAAGTGAGATCACCTCTGTTGAACCGTCAACGATTCCCTGCCCTTCAATTAGTACGTCTAATGTTTTTCCTACCAGGGCCTGGTTTTTCTGAAGAGATATTCTCTGCTGGGTTAACATTAATCGTTCTTTCCTTTCTGTTTTTACGGCTGTTAGGACAGGATCGCCCAGGTCTTCAGAGGTTGTACCTGGTTCGAAGGAAAATTCAAATACACCAACCCGGTCAAACTGGACCTCTTCTATAAAATCAAGCAGGGTTTCAAACGCTTTTTCGGTTTCACCCGGATAGCCCACAATAAAAGTAGTTCGCAGGGCCAACCCGGGCATTTCTTTTCGCAGTTTTTCCACTGTCCTGTAGACCCAATCCATATTTGCCGGACGACGCATACTTTTTAATACCCCCGGGTCCGCATGCTGAAGAGGAATATCAATATAAGGCAAAATTTGTTGATTGGAGGCCATCACCTCGATCAGCCGGTCTGTTATATACCCCGGGTAGGCATATAAGATTCGAATCCAATCGACCTCTGGTGCTGTCCGGGTCAATTCCTCCAGCAAACCCGCTAAGCCGTCTTTTTGTCCCAGGTCATGTCCATAATCAGTAGTATCCTGTGCGATCAGGTTGATCTCCCGAACACCCTGATTTTGAAGATACCGGGTATCCCGCAAAATATCCTCAAGGGGACGACTGATAGTTGTTCCTTTGATCTTGGGAATGGCGCAAAAGGCACAGGGACGGCGGCAGCCATCTGCAATCTTCAGGTAAGCACTGCTTCCCTGGATATGGGCCCCTACTGTTCCCAGCGGAGAGCGGCCAACTACTTTAGTATCCGGTAAGTGATACAAGGGTTGAGGATGCCCTTCCTCTCGCAGGTTTTTTATTACCTGAAGGATGTCCATCCACCGTCGGGTACCAATCACTCCGTCTATCCCGGGAACCTGCTGGACAACATCTTCACCGTACCGCTGAGTAAGGCATCCCGCCGCAACCAGCAGCTGACCTTTTTCTTTCACTGATGCCAATTCCTTCAAAACGGCATAAGATTCTTCCCGGGCCGGTTCGATAAATCCGCAAGTGTTGACAATCAAAAATTCAGCTTGCTGGGGATTCTCTTCTGCCGAAAATCCATCCCCCTGCAGCATCTGGGCCATGGAATTGGAATCAACGGTATTTTTAGCACATCCGAGAGATACCAGGTGAAAGGTTTTTTTCTTCATTATTTGGTTATTCTTCCAGATATTTTTGCTACGGCAGCAGGGTTGTTGTTTGTGTTGGTGTAGAAGTAACCGCGGGTGTTTCCGTTGGAGTCGGTGTAAATGTTACTAATGGGGTTGGCGAAGCTATTCCTTCAGCAGAATATACTCGGTTAATTACCTCGCCGTAAAGACCCATTACGCCCAAATCCCGCTGGTTATAAATCACTTTTACGCCGGCAGCGTTCCCGGTCAGAATTTCAATTCTCAATTCCCCGCCAAATAATTTTACGCTCCCCGGGAGTAATCTGCCTTCAAAAGCCAAGATATTATCGACTGTCACCCTCACCCAGGATCTCTGGATGAGGACTAATTGAATCTGAATTTTTTCATTCCCGGTAAACTGCAGAGTGGATGTTGGCTCACCTACCTCAACACCAGGATCTGCGGGTTCCGGGGTAAGAATTACATCAACTTCAATCTCTCCCGGCGTAGTTAAAAGCTGCTCCGGAGTTGGTGTATGGGTAAGGGACGGCAGCAGTATATCCGCCACACCGGGAATGGTTGCAGTGGTTTCAGGAGCTAATCCTTGATTCCCAAATATCAACACACCAGACCAGATCGACACACTTGCAATCAACAGCACTACCCCAATCCATAATACCGTCGGACTGGCGATAAAGCGGCGCAACCAAACCCACAGGGAGAAAGAACCGCCCATATCAGGTGCATGCTTACGTACCTTAGATAACCGTGTCTGCAGCACTTCTGCATAGTTTAATAACAACGGTTCTGGATCCAAACCCAGGAACTGAGCATAGTTCTTAACCATCCCTCTACCCTGAACAGTGGATGGCAGCTCTTCAAGACTGCCATTCTCAATTGCTGTCAAGTAGCGTTCCGGAATAAATATCTGGCTTTCTACATTGGAGAGAGTAAAGCCCAATCTTTCCCGCTGGGTTTTTAAGGTTGTTCCAATTTTTCCCAGGGGTGGAGTTTCTTTAGGCGCTGAGGATGTTTTTGATTCATCTTGAGGAGATCCGGGTTCACTGGAAACTTCCTCACCTTCAGACAATCTCAATTGAGCGACCAGGGGAGAAGGATCCAGGGCAAGTGCTCTGGCATACGCCCGGACAAAACCTTTTTGCTGCACAGAAGAAGGTAGAACATCAAAATTGTCCGCTTCAATTGCAGATAAATACTTCACCCGGATGCGAGTCAAAACAGAAATATCATCTAAAGAGAGTTTCTGTTCTTCCCGGGATAGTTTTAATATCTGCCCAATCGTGAGTTTATTTTCAACCATAAGTCAATACAAAGACCGGCCTGGCCAGCTGTTTGGCTGATCCCAGACCGGTATACTTTTCATTTGCAGGTTGTAGAACTCTTACTCAGTCTCGTCTTCCTCGATCTCCACTTCCTCAACCTCTTCAGTCAGATCAGCTTCAGCAGCAAGGTCACTCTCGTCAGCCACTTCATCGAATTCAACATCCTGATCAACATCTTCATCTTCAAAGATATCAACCAGTGCTTCTTCCACTCTCAGTGCTTCCTGTTCTTCTTCTTCCAGGGCGGATTCGGGTGTTTCGCCTTCACGGTAAACGATGATTTCTATTTTCGGGATCAGGTCTATTGTCAAGCGGACTGACAAATCATGTTTTCCGATCATGCGTAAAGGTTGGGATTCAATCTGTTTGGCTTCAATGGTCACTCCGATTTCTTCGCTGACTTTATCAGCGATCATCTGGGTGTTAATGGAGCCATACAGCCGGCGGGTCTCACTAGCTTTGGCAGCAAACAGTAACCGTTTTCCTTCCAGCTGTTCTGCAACACCGCCTAATTCCTTATTAACCTTGGCCCGTTTTACTTCACCGTGTTTCTGGATTCGTCCAGCCTGCTTAACAGCGCCGGGGGTTGCCAAAACAACCAATCCCTGAGGCATCAGGTAATTCCGGGCATAACCGGGAGCTACTTTTTTTACATCCCCGGCACGGCCTAACTTATACACGTCTTCTAACAGCAATACTTTCATGGTTTCTAGCCCTTTCTACTAAATTTTGAATAGAGTATATCTGGCGCGAAGGGTACAACGCACAAGACGCGGAAAATTTTACCAGATGGCAGAAGCGCAGTCAATGATCCCGCGTTTCTATAAGAGGCGGATAAGCAAGGAAACCAACCCAGATAATCCACTGATATTGGCTGATTAACCTCTAAAAAAGATGATCAAGGCAATTAAACCAATCAGCAAAATTAGCTGAATAGTAAATCCGATCCCAATGGTTCTAAGGGCCCGTTTATCCTCCAACCTGAGCAGGGGTGGGGCTCCCTGAACCTGGAAAACAGGACCAGTGAACCAGGTAAAAAGTACTCCACCAATCAAGCCTCCGATATGCCCCCAGTTATCAATCCCGGGAGACAAGCCAATCAAGATGTTCACAACTGCGACCTGGACAATCTGCTTGAGAGCGACCCGGAATTGATCCCCGAATAATTTTCTATGCTGGTAGATAAAAACACCCTCTGCCCCCAAGATACCAAAGATTGCCGTGGATGATCCCAGAGAAGGGGCCGGGGTGAAGAAGAAAGAAAACATGTTGCCGGCAATCCCGGCGATTAAGTACAATCCGAGGAAACGGAACGATCCAAAGAAGCGCTCCACCCTTCTTCCCAGGATATAAAGGGCATACATATTAAATCCAAGATGAAGAATTGATCCATGCAGGAACATAGGCGTTACCAGCCGCCAATATTGACCTGCGAAAATCAACTCGTTTACTTTTAAACCTATCGCTGCCGGAACATCAAAACCCACCAGACTATCGGTCAGAATTTGAAGCAGATACAAAACCACATTAATGACCATCAATGAGTAAGTAACCAGCGGTTTCCGGTCAGGAAGCTTAATTCTCAGGGCTGGCTGGGCTTGACTTGTGTATCCGTCCACCTGTTCCTGATGCCTTCCAATATTTTCTACTTCAGGACTATCCGGGTAATAATCCTCCCGGGACACCACTCTTTGGAAATGTATTGGACCGGAAGGGTTGGCACTGATAGAAGGAAGATTTATCTCCGGTTGGGGGTTTGTGTCCAGCTCCAATCTGGCTTTCTCCACTGCGTCCTTGATCCGCTCCAGCGCTACTGGATCCTGAGATAAATCTATATTATATTTTCGGGAGATTTCAGAG
>Ga0255366_10022_pt1 | contig 22464 bp, 14 predicted proteins | sample ANMaggSeSYBR01C4_FD_182086 | JGI IMG/M metagenome (GOLD analysis project Ga0255366, IMG submission 182086) | Sediment cell enrichment communities from methane seep in Santa Monica Basin, California, United Staets - ANME aggregate JGI... | ecosystem: Environmental > Aquatic > Marine > Cold seeps >... | reverse complement strand
TTAATACGTCAGAATGGCTTGTGGGGAAGCTGTTTTAGCTGGGCTTCAGGCAAAAACCCGAATCTTATGTCTAACCTTAAACAGGCACTGAAGTATCTTTTTCTTAACGGCTTGTTTTTCATGCCGCGAAGGCCGGTACAAATTGAGTTTGTCGAACCAAAAAACTTTCCCCGCACAGCAGACCGGATTACCATGAACCGTTTTCTGGAGGATTTTTACAATGCCGATGCTTTTAGAAATACCTATGTGCCATATTTCTTCCATGAAAAGAGTTGTGTTAAAATATGTCCTGAGCCGGAGTATGTAAAAATTGATTGGAAAACATATGCCGTACCTGAAACTACACAGAAACTTGTTGTTGAATTTCTAAGGCAGTTTACTGGTTCGGCAGACCTGAAAAAAGATATGCATCTGGCATATGATCTGGGGCTGGACAGCCTTGCCATGGTCGAGGTGATTGCATGGTTAGAAAATGAATTCGGGTTTTCTCAGGTTGATGTCAGTTCATTGAATACTGTCGGAGATGTAATGCTGGCTGCAATTGGCAAGGGAGTATCGTCTGATAAAGTGCCATTGAAACCTGCGAGTCAGAAGTGGCTTGGAAAACTTTCTTCAGACACTCCGTTAAGCATACCCAAAGGCAGTACGATAACTGAAGTTTTTTTGAATCAGGCAAGGCAGAATCCTTCCAGGCTTATCATTGCAGATCAGGCAAGCGGCGAAAAGACATATCGCGATCTCATTACTGCAATTATGGTACTCAGTCCCCTGATCAAAGCTTTGCCTGACAAACATATAGGGATAATGCTACCGGCATCGGCAGGAGCTGTTATTGTCTATCTGTCCACCCTTTTTGCCGGCAAAATACCGGTTATGGTAAACTGGACGGTTGGCTCTCGCAATATGGTATATTCGCTGAATGTTATAGGTGTAAATAAGATATTGACTGCCCAGGCTTTGGTGAACAGGCTTTCAGAGCAACGGGTAAACCTGGAGCAATTGAACGATCGCTTTGTGTTTCTTGAAGAGCTTCGCGGCAAAATTTCATATAAATCCAAAATATCAGCATGGTTAAGGAGTCGGCTGACATGGTCGTCGTTAAAACATCCAAAGATGACTGACATTGCTGTAATCCTGTTTACCAGCGGTTCAGAAGGCCTGCCTAAATCTGTACCGCTTTCACACAGTAATATAATGACAAATATCCGAGACATCCCTTCAATGGCAACCGTCAGTGAAAAGGATGTTTTGATCGGTATTCTGCCACCATTCCACTCATTCGGCATTACAGTAACAATTGTATTTCCATTATGCATGGGCATACGTACTGTATATAATCCAAATCCTACCGAGGCATTGACTATTGCACGTTTAATAGAAGAGTACAATGTGTCGATAATGGTCGGCACACCCACATTTTTAAATGGCATTGTGAAAGCATCAAACAGTAAGCAGCTTCGAACCCTGCGTCTTGTCATAAGCGGTGCTGAAAAATGTCCTGCCGCAGTGTATGAGTCCATAAATGAACGTCACATGACCATAAAACTTCTCGAAGGCTATGGTGTAACTGAATGTTCGCCGGTTATATCCTTCAACATGGAAAACTTTCCAAAACCATATACGATCGGCAGGATAATGCCGTCACTTGAACATATCATTATTGATGTTGACACCGGCCAGGAAGTTGGTAAAAATAGAGCGGGAGTCCTTCTGGTGAGAGGTCCAAGCGTATTCAGTGGATATCTTAACTATAACGGGAAGTCACCATTTGTTGAATACAACGGCAGAGAATGGTACAAAACCGGAGACCTTGTATCCGAAGACAATGATGGAATTTTGACTTTTTGCGGACGATTGAAACGCTTTGTTAAACTGGGCGGCGAGATGATATCTTTGCCGGCAATTGAAGAAGTACTGGCACCGCACTTTGAAGGTGATGACAACGATGGCCCTGTAATTGCAGTTGAGGCAACACCCAGAGAGGAAAATCCTGAGCTGATACTTTTTACGGTTAAGGACACGAACCGGGTGTTAGTAAATTCATACATTCGCGATGCCGGTCTCAGCGCACTCCATAATATCAGGCATGTGATTAAATTGAATGAAATACCGGTTCTTGGGACAGGTAAAACCAATTATATAGAGCTCAAGAAATATTTAGAAACGTTGTAACTTCACAGGTTCACAGTTTCAGGGTTCACGGTGCCCTGTTATTTTAATAGCTGCTGCTGCAAACAGCTTTTTTTAGAGAGATTAGGAACGTGGACGAAATAACTTCCCCAACTATGCATCACAGCTTCAGGCCATCTTTACCCGATCTAAAATCACAAAACTCTTGAAATAGCTCGCTATTCCTTCAACTTTTGTGCTTATTTCAAATCGGGCAGATCGAACAAACCTGACCTAAATCTGTGTGCCTACTTGCGGAAGTTAATTAGTCCACGTTCCTTACATGTTCAGGAAAAAATACAGGAAACAATTCTCAAATTTTTTCCTGTCGTTTCCCACCAGATAATAAGTACTACTATGCAGCAAATCCTTCAGACTCGTGAAGCTTTTGGTAGTCCCGACCAAGCAGCGCAGGTTTGGAAATACTGCCCTGCTTTACTTTGTAACCACCTGATTTTGCGCTATGTGCTGATAGAAGATATGTAGCTTATTGAAATTATTGACCCGCACTGTTTTGTAGGGACTACCAAAATATTATACAAGTATGTTCTTTGAAATAATTTTATTTTTCACTTGATTAATGATTAAAATATATGTATATTACTTGTAGTATATAAAACAAGTAGGAGATATAAGATGAGCGTAATGAGTATTAGAGTTGATGATAATAAAAGAAAGGTTTTAAAGGTTATAGCTTCTCTTGAAGGTAAAACTATGGGTAGAATAATGACAGAATTAATTGACGAATATATTAAGAAAAGTAGAGAAAAAATAGTAGAACTTTCTGAAAAAGAAAATTTAAACGAAATAATGAAATTATCAGAAGCTTCATTTATAGAATGGGATAATGAAGAAGATGAAATCTATAACAATTTATAAAAAATGGGATATAATTTTAGTTCCCTTTCCTTTTACTGATTTGAAGACCTCTAAAAAAAGGCCTGCTTTGATTATCTCACCCGACGAATACAATGAAAAATTAGATGTCATAATTGCCTTCATAACAAGCAAGTTAGATTTAGAATATCGTATAGGAGATTATAAAATACAAGACTGGAAGAAATCTAATTTGCCAAAACCTTCGATGATACGAATGAAATTCGCTACCATTGATAAATCTATTATTGTAAAGAAAATTGGTAAATTGAGTGACAAAGATAAAAATGAATTTAAAAAAATACTTACAGACTTTTTTGTCTGATATTCGTGGATTTTCATGAAAACATTACTCAATGGAATTGAGGGGTCACTCATTAAATGGCCTGTCAAGAGAAAAAACAGCTCTCCATCCGAAAAAATACACCTTTTTTCGCTTGTCCTCTCACATTCGTACCAGCACAGCCTCGCTTTATTGTTACTTTTTTTAGCACCTGTTATTTCGTTCTTGAATGTTGCGCTAAATAATCTTGATTTGCCTTAAGGCCTTATAGTATAAGAATTTTAAGAGACCAACCAATCTGTGCGCCTACTTGGGGAAGTTAATTAGTCCACGTTCCTAAGTCGGCTTTAGCCGAAACAGCAACTTTCAGTCGCAATACATTTTATGGACTTTCAGTCCATAGTAGTTGAATTGTTTATTAAAAAATCACTTTTTATGCTTGACAGAAGGATTACAGGATGTCCTCTAAGACCCTATGATCAGGCACATCAACGAGCTATGGTAATATCATGAAAAAGGCTTTTATAATCAGATTTTTTGTATTCCTTGTATTCCTTTGTTTGTTTATTGCCACATCTTGTTGGAGCCATATAGCCCTGTTTGGATCGAGCAAATACGTGCGAACCAAGGGTCGGCCTAATTTTTATCATGATACATTTTCTACAACTCCGGGCAACGCTGAACTTATTGTTGTCAATGGGGATAGATATGGTAAACACAGGGTCAGCAGCGCGGTCATCCTTGTTAATGAAACAAGAATATTCGGTCCAAAGGATTTCAGCCAAAAGATTCATACCCTTCGAGCTCCGGTTAGTTTGACGCATGAAAATTCTATCTCTGTAGAATTGAAAGGTGGCAAGCGTGGAAGTTACGTAACTGTTGCAATAATCCGGCAAGCAGAGGCTCCGACTATATCTGTTACCGCCGATCCTGAGATGATTGAGCTCGGCGAGTCAACAATGCTTTCTTGGACCTCCACAGACGCTGATTCCTGTGTGGTTGAACCTGATATCGGCAGTGTGCCGGTAGATGGTTCAATCGAACTTTCGCCGATTGAGACCACGGCATATAAGATTACTGCGACAGGACCTGGAGGCACAGCTACCGCTGATGTCACAATCACTGTAATATATTCTAAGCCGAGTGTGACTATTTCAACGGCTTCAGAGGTCATTCGGCTTGGTGAATCAACTCTTTTGACATGGGATTCAATACACGCACAGCATGCGCAGATTGATAACGGGATCGGCGTTGTATCTCCAAACGGATCAATCGAGGTCTCCCCTGAACAAAACACAATCTATACCATCAGTATTACCGGCCCCGGCGGCTCTGCAAGCGCCCAGATTACAGTCAGGGTAAGGGGCGATACCGATCCTCAACCCGAAGGCTTTTTTGGCGCGCAGTATGAGGACTTGATCCCCCCTGGTGTAACAATCAAAGCATACGATCCCGGGCGATTTTCATTGATTACAGGCAAGATTCAGGATCTGGCCGGTTCCCCGATAGCGGGTATTAAAGTGAGCATCCACAGTCATCCGGAATATGGCGAGGTTTTTACTGACAGCGCCGGTCGGTTTACTATCCCTGTGGAAGGTGGATATACCATTACTGTTGTTTATCAAAAAGAAAGTCTGATTACGGCCCACAGGAAGGTATCTGTCCCCTGGAATGACATAGCCGAAACTGAAACTGTTCAAATGATCGAACAGGATCCTGTTGCAACTGCAATAACCTTTGACGGCAATCCCAACAGTGTAATTACCCATCAAAGCAGTCAAACAAGCGATACCTTCGGCAGCCGGTCTTGTACCATGGTTTTTACCGGGGACAACCGGGCATATCTAACAGACGAACAGGGCAATGATATTCAGGAACTTGCCACTATCACCACCCGGGCAACCGAGTTTACCACGCCCGAATCCATGCCGGCAAAACTTCCCCCCAACTCTGCATATACCTATTGCGTGGAACTCAGCGTGGATGGCGCCCAGAGAGTGAGGTTTGACAAACCGGTCATCACCTGGGTTGATAATTTCCTGGAATTTGATGTGGGAAGTGCTGTCCCAGTGGGCTACTACGATCGGGATCGGGGTGTCTGGGTGCCCTCTGATAACGGCGTGGTGGTTCGGCTGATTGATACGAACAGCGATGGGATCGTGGATGCCCTGGACGCGGACGGCAACGGCCAGCCCAACGACCTCAACAACAACGGATCATTCAGCGATGAAATAAAAGGGCTGGGTGATAGCGAGAGATATGCCCCAGGATCCACGTTCTGGCGGGTTGCAGTGACCCACTTCACCCCCTGGGATTGCAACTGGCCGTATGGCCCTCCGCCAGATGCCGAGCCTCCGAACCCCGAAGGCGAACCCGACGCAGACCAGCAAAAAGATGAAGAAAAGGATTGTAAGACTGGCAACATAGCCTCTTTCGTGGAAGAAAGAAGCCGTATTTTCCACGAAGACATTCTCATCCCCGGCACCGACATCACCCTGCATTATGCCAGCAACCGTGTAGAAGGCTACAAGACCGTCATAGACGTACCTGCATCCGGGGACCAAGTCCCTGCAAGCCTTAAGAGCATAATTGTCAATGTCGATCTGGCAGGCCGAAGCCTGGAACAGATCCTTGAACCCCTGCCAAACCAGAAGGCGACATTTGTTTGGGACGGCCTCGACCACCTCGGCAGGCCGGTCAGCGGTTCTGCTACAGCTCATATCAAGGTAGGATTTGTCTATGATGCGGTCTATTTGTTGTCGGGAAATTTGGAGATGGCATTCGCCCAGGCTGGCGGTGATGTAACAGGCATACGTGCCAGGCAGGAGGTGACCTTCTGGAAACGCAACACATTACTTGTTGGAGGAGCAATCAGCAGCATTGCCGAAGGCTGGACCCTGTCTGCTCACCATCATGTGAACCCTGTAGACATCTCCGTCCTTAACAAGGGAGACGGCACAACAAACAGGAATAATGCCCACATTATTGAAACCGTGGCAGGCAATGGAACATGGGGTTACAGCGGCGACGGTGGCCCTGCTGTCCAGGCTCAATTGTATTATCCGACCAGCGTGGCAGTAGACGGATCAGGGAACATATACATCGCAGATTTCAACCGTATCCGGAAAGTGGATACGAGCGGCACCATAACAACCGTGGCAGGCGATGGAACATCAGATTACAGCGGCGACGGTGGCCCTGCTGTCCAGGCTCAATTGTATTATCCGACCAGCGTGGCAGTAGACGGATCAGGGAACATATACATCGCAGATTTCAACCGTATCCGGAAAGTGGATACGAGCGGCACCATAACAACCGTGGCAGGCGATGGAACATCAGATTACAGCGGCGACGGCGGCCCTGCTGTCCAGGCTCAATTGTATTATCCGACCAGCGTGGCAGTAGACGGATCAGGGAACATATACATCGCAGATTCGTCCAATAACCGTATCCGGAAAGTGGATACGAGCGGCACTATAACAACCGTGGCAGGCGATGGAACATCAGATTATAGCGGCGACGGCGGCCCTGCTGTCCAGGCCACATTGAATGGTCCGTACGGCGTGGCAGTAGACGGATCAGGCAGCATATACATCGCGGATAGCTGGAATTGCTGTATCCGGAAAGTGGATACGAGCGGCACCATAACAACCGTGGCAGGCGATGGAACAGAGGGATACAGCGGCGACGGCGGCCCTGCTGTCCAGGCCACATTGAATGGTCCGTTCGGCGTGGCAGTAGACGGATCAGGCAGCATATACATCGCGGATAGCTGGAATTACTGTATCCGGAAAGTGGATACGAGCGGCACCATAACAACCGTGGCAGGCGATGGAACAGAGGGTTACAGCGACGACGGCGGCCCTGCTGCCCAGGCCAAACTGAATTATCCGCGCGGTGTGGCAGTAGACGCCTCAGGCAACATATACATCGCAGATACATATAATTGCTGTACCCGGAAGGTGAGTTCCTCCTCCGCCGCCTTTGCCGGCACCATGACTGCCGGAGATATCCCTTTTGCAGAAGCAAATGGTCTGGGGCATATCATGAGCAGCGCCGGCCGCCATAAGCAGACCATCAATCTTGACACAGGCACAGTTCTGTACGAATTCGGCTATGACGATGACAATCATTTGCTTTCCATAACCGACCGCTTCGGCAACCGGACCACCGTTGACAGAAACAGCAGTGGTCTGCCCATCGCTATCATCTCCCCTGATGGGATCACAACCGGTTTGACCATAGACGCAAACAACCACCTGACTCGCGTCACTTACCCGGACAACAGCTTTTACAGCTTTGAATACACTCCGGACGGCCTGATGACGGCCAAGATAGAGCCCGAGGCAAATGGCTTTGAGCACAAATTCGATTGTTCAGGTCGGTTGACAGATGCAAGGAACGATGAAGAAGGGCACTGGCAATTCACACGGTTTGTGCAGGAAAACGGCGATATTTTGTATCAAAAACTTACCGGCGAAGGCAACCTGACCTCCTACCTTGATCACACGTATTCCACCGGCGCCTATACGTCAACAATCACCGATCCCACAGGCGCAGAGACCCTGTTTACTCAATCGTCCGACGGCCTGACTACAACCAAGTCCTTGTCCTGCGGCATGGACATGATCTTTGAATATGGGGTCGATCCGGAATACAAGTTCAAATATCTTAAGGAAATAACTGAAAGCACGCCCTCAGCCCTGGAGAAAGTTACGCTTAGAGAAAAAACGTATCAAGCTACGGACGCAGACGATATCCCGGATCTGATCACCGAAACAGTGACTGTCAATGGCAACACAACTACTCTTTCACACAATATCTTCCAATCCCGAAAGACCGTCACCTCCCCTGAAGGCAGGACTGTAACCTCGCTGTACGATCCTGACACCCTTTTGACCACAAGCGTGACTATCCCGTGCCTTTATGACACAACCTATGGCTATGATGCCAGAGGGCGATTGACGTCCACAAGCGCCAATACCAGAGCAACCACTTTTGCCTATAATGCGCAAGGATTCCTTGAATCCATCACCGATCCTGAAGATCACACTACCACTTACTCCTATGATGTTATAGGCCGCATGACCGCGATCAACCGGCCGGACGGCACAACTGTGGGCTTTACGTACGACCAAAACGGCAACATGACCCTGCTCACCAATCCATCGGACATTGATCATGGCTTTGGCTACAACGCGGTCAATCTCAAGAGCTCGTACCGGACACCTCTGAGCGGTAGTTACAGCTACATATACGACAAAGACAGGCGGCTTATCCGAACCAACTTCCCGTCAGGCAACCAGATCAACAACGTCTATGACAAGACCAAGCTTGTCCAAATCCGGACGCCGGAGGGAAATATTGATCTGAGCTATCTTTGCAGTACCAAACTCGGCTCGATTACCAATGGAACAGACACGATCACATATGAATATGACGGAAAGCTCGTCACCTCAGAGACCTTGACCGGCGTTCTGAATCAATCCCTTGTTTATAACTACAACGATGACTTCAACGTCCGGAATTTTACTTATGCCGGCAATACCCGGATGTACACCTATGATAATGACGGTCTTTTGACCGGGGCCGGTGCCTTTACTATTGACCGCAATTCCGAAAATGCTCTGCCCGAGGCCGTCACCGGTGGAGCACTGAACCTGACTCGCGGCTTCAACGGCTATGGAGAGATGGATGATCAGGCATTTTCCATAAGCGGCACAACCCTCACCTCCTGTAATCTGACCCATAACAATGCAGGCAGAATCACGGCCAAAACCGAAACAGTTGAAGGGATCACGTACAATTATGTTTACACCTACGACGCCATGGGACGACTTCTTACCGTGATTAGAGATGGAGCCGTGGTCGAAGAATACGCATATGACCCTGTTGGAACCCGGATCCATGAAAACAACGTACTGAGGGGTATTTCGCAAAAAGCGTTTGTTTATTCGGATGAGGATTGTCTGCTCACCGCCGGCAGTACCAGCTACGAGTACAATGCAGACGGTTTCCTTACCACCAGGACCGAGGGGACGGATGTCACAAGCTATGACTACTCATCCCGCGGGGAACTTCTCAGAGTAACCCTGCCGGACGGCAGGCTCATCGACTATCTCCACGATCCTCTTGGCAGGAGAATTGCGAAGATGGTCAATGGCTCTGTGACCGAGAAATACCTCTGGCAGGGCCTGACCAGGCTCCTTGCGGTCTTTGACGGCAGCGACAACCTCATTATGCGGTTTGAGTATGCAGATGCCAGGATGCCCGTTGCCATGACAATGAACGGCTCCACCTATTACCTCACCTGCGACCAGGCAGGTTCGTTGAAAATAGTTGCAGACACCGCAGGGAATGTGCTAAAAAGGATAAAGTATGATTCATTCGGCAATATTATCGAAGACACAAATCCGTTATTTGAAATTCCCTTCAGTTTTGCAGGAGGCCTGCACGATCGGGATACCGGGCTTGTGCGCTTCGGCTACAGAGACTACGACCCGGACACAGGTCGCTGGACCGCAAAGGATCCTATAGGCTTTGCCGGAGGGGATACGGATCTTTATGGGTATTGCCTAAATGATCCGGTTAATTTGGTGGATCCAACCGGTGAATTTGCCTCAATAGTTGGCGGTGCTTTTGGAGGTGCGCTTGCAGGTGGCATAGCTGGGGCAGTGTCAAGTGCTATTGGTGCTGCGGTAACTGGCGGTAGCGTGAGCTCCATTGTACAGTCTGCTGTGGTTGGTGGCCTAACGGGAGCAGCAGTGGGTGCTGTTGTAGGTGGTTTGGCAGGAGCAGGTATTGTTGGCCCATTGGGTCTTGCTGCTGCTGATTTTGCAGGAGGATTAAACGTGGGAATTGGAGCAGAAGGAGGGGCAATGGCTGTTTTTATGGGTGGCCTGCTCGGTCAAACAGGAAGTATATTTGTTGATCCTCAACCTGCACATGGAGCACCTTGTAACTAATGATAAAATCATTGTTTTCAGTAATTAGTTCGATCGTCATTACTATTTTGTTATTTATAAGACTTGTAAATGCAGCATCTTTTAGTGAAATTGTGGTTATAGGTTCTCTTGCATTTTTTACCGGACTTACTTCTCTTTACTTGCTTTTTGAAAAGCGTATAAAATCTGGAAACCTTTATTTAAAAAATATTTGTGGTGAGAATCAGGTTGTAACGTATTATGTAGCGACGATTATCATGCTGTTACTACTGGAAATATTTTTGATTTTTATTCCAATAGAAGGATATATCTTTAAAATATTAAAAATATTTTTGATGTCATTTTTTCTTGCTGGAATTAGTGCATTATCAGTATTAATTTATTATGACAGAAAAAAGAAAAAGAATAAAAACGGATGTGCTAAGAACCTATTTCAGTAGGCCATGCACAGATGGTTCGTGCCCTTCCAACTGGCCTTTTGGGTCGCGAGTCGCCTACTGATGTTTTTGAAATTAAATACGCATTGAATAGATTTTGAGAAATAATAAATAAGAGGAGAAAGCTATGAGTAATCAGAAAGCGTCATTCGAATCGGGTCGAATAAATAACGGCTGGGAACGCCCGTTTATTCGCCCGATCTCCAAATTAGGTGAAATGACTACTCCGACAACTTTAAGTGCCAGTACACCCGAGCGCCATGTGTCGAACATCTCTGAAATGAGAGGCAAATTTATCCAGAAAAAGGATTAACAGCCTGATGGAACTTAACAATACAGATGTAATCATCCTGAAAAATGATATTGAGTTGCGGGAATACCCTCAGGGAAAGACTCTGCTGTCCTTTGCCACTAGCCAGGCGTTTGAGATCAATCAGACAGCATGGTGTATGCTTGAGTTACTTAAGCAACCTTCAAGCATAGATGTGTTGCTAAACCAATTGGCAAAGGAGTTCAATACAACCGTCGATGAAATATCTGATGATGTGAAGGTTTTTCTAAGCGATTGTATTAAGTTGGGCATGGTGGTAATACATTCCGCCCAACAAAGGGAGTTAGGCGTTTGATATCTTGCGGTGATAATAATGTCCTTATGGTCAGGGAGCACTTGGCAAGCGGTCGAGAAGTGGTGCTGATATATGACTATAATGGCCAACCTATTCATGGCTGGGATGTTGCCACTCTGTCGTCTGAATGGCTTAATGATCCTGCATGGCATCCTGCAGGCGTAGCCGCTGGAATCATAAAAAAAAACAACCACGACCAAACATTGCCCGTTCCCCTTGCTACATCTGAAGCTGATATAGCGCCTTGGCTGACCAGCACATATTCGTACCTTTCTCCTTTACTTGGGCATTTCAGCCTTCCCTTATCGAGCTTTGGACTTTTTGATAATGAACTGATTGAGATTGTCAGAGGGCTGCCCCATGGATCAAAAATACTGGAAATAGGGGGCAAATCAATATCGGAACACCTGGAAATCAATAGATTCAACTCATTCATACTTTCTCTGGAAGCCGTCCCATCAATTGAGACAAAGACATATCTGAGGGGTATTGTTGAAAACATACCGGTTGAGGACAGCTTTTTTAACTGCGTTATTTGTTTGTTTGTACTTGAACATATCCTCAATCCTTTAAAGGCAATAAGGGAAATGGCCAGGGTTCTCGCAAGTGACGGTCTGCTCATCCTTGGCATTCCTGTTGCTCAGGAATTAACCGGCAAACCACCATTGTTTCATCGATGGCAGTTTGTCTTTGCTAACAGTCCTGTCCCGCATAGAACAATTGCTTTAGAAACGCTTAATATGAGTGGCATTGAATTGAAAGCTCGAAACATCAGCACTTGGGTGCCAAATACTCAAAGGGACGATGCATGCCTGTTTCTGTTCGATAAGCAAAAGAGAGAGTATTATGCATAAACTATCAATCCGTGATGTCTGGCGGGAACACGTTCTATCCTCGATCAATTGGAACAAGTTGAAAGCACAATCACCATGGGATGCATCCTCTTCCTTGGGATTATACCTGGATTTATTTTTTGGCGGCAGCCTGCTCCATGAAACGAGTGATGATAAACTTATCTGTCGGGGTTGTGTTTTTGTTCGGTCAAGTGAACCCAACCCCGCATGTAAGTGCCACTTGGGTGTGGTCGAAGCTTTCTGTGAGGGGAGCACCGGGATATTTAGGCAAGCGCGCAGAACTTTATCAAACGATTCGTGTGTGATAACAATATGAGTACAAACAAACCTTCATGCATGGTGATTTTCCCTCCGGTTTGGGAGATGGCGGCTCCATTTTTAGCAGGGCCGGCTCTTGTAGGTTACTTGAGATCGAAAGGGTTCCATGCTTCATTATTTGATGCCAACAATTTCTTCTGGGATCATTTCAAGAATCCTGCCAATGCTGCAAATATCTGGGATAGATGTGTTCGGGAAAAGGATAATCCAAATCTCAATATTGAGGATGGAATCGTATCGGACTGGGCGGCGAATTTCGCCAAGGATGACTTCATAAGATGGTTTACAAGCACCTCCATCGACAGTCCCAACTACGAATTGTTAGTACGATGCTTCGGAGGATTCAGGGGCCTGACCTATACTGGCGAGGATGACCCCCTCCGTTATCACGACAAATACTTTGCGGACATATCTCACAGTTATGCTTCCGTACATTCAGGAAAGTTGTTTGATTATATATACAATGATAATCGCAATCCTTGGCCTTCATTCGCAAGAGATTCCATCCTACCGGTAATTGAGGGAAAGCGACCAGCCGTTCTCGGCATTTCCATTGTAGCACCTAATCAGGTGATACCTGCTTTTGCTATTGCCGCAGAGGCACGGCGAGCGTGGTCGCAAATGCACATAATATTCGGCGGTGCTTGGGTGACGCATCTCCGTGCACGTATTGCAAAGGTCCAGTGGTTTGGGGAAAAAGAATTTTTCTTTGTTCCGTTCCAAGGTGAAAAGGTGCTGGAACAGGTAATGAAAGCACTTCAATTTGGTGGTGACGTAAATAAGATATGTCAGGATGCTTTATGTTCCGATACTCCGTTGCATTGCCTTCCTCTTGCCGATTTACCAACCCCGGACTTCTCAGATCTTAACCTTGATTCCTATGCAGAAGCGGGACACATTCCGCTTATGGCGTCCAAAGGTTGTTATTGGGCTCGTTGCCAATTCTGTAGCTATCCCCTGCTTGAACCGAAATACGAGGTGAGATCCAGGGATAATTTAAGGAAGGATCTTCTTCATTATGTAAATGAATACCGTGCCACACATATTTCCTTTACTGATCCATCTATCTCGGTTCCGGTTGCAAAGCGCATTTCTGAAACAATTAAGCAGGAAGGACTCCACCTTACATGGGGCGCATTTGCAAGACTGGAGGCACAGTTCACCCGAGAAGTTCTTGATTATCTTGCGAAACATGGTTGTGTTGTCATGCACTGGGGCCTTGAAACCGGCAGCGAACGGATACAGCGTGACCTGACCAAAGGTATAGATTTCAATATTGTTAAGAAAGTGTTATCAAGTTCCGCGGAAGCCGGAATACATAATCGTATTCTTATGATGTATGGCTTTCCTCAAGAGACTGAGGAAGACTTATCCGCTTCGCTTGATATCATTGAAAACCTTTTGCCGAATGTGGGCTCTGTCTGCTGGAGTAGGTGTACGATTGAAATGGATACAGGCCTGTCTGAAACCTTTTATGGCAATAATTTTGCGGATGGGCTTGATTTGTCATTGGGGACGGTGGCCGATACAATATATTCACCTGATTTTCTTAAGGAGAAAGAATATCGGATGCAGAATATCTGTGCGAGACTAGCCTTGAGAAATTCGAATCTTAATTCCGAAACTGTTAAAAGGGGGGCGGTGCTGTGAGTATTCGTCAATCATCAATAGTCGTTTATGATAAGCCAACTAATTCGGGTGACTCTGGATTCTACTATTTTGCTATACCCAATCATATGACTAAAGCGCTAAAAATTTACCCTACAAAACAGAATTCAAATGGTAAATTAGATCATTATGGCATCAACAATACATTATCCAAGTGTTGGATTACCTTATCTGATTACGGCCCAGACAATGGAGATAATCAATTCAGACTGATTGTTTTTCCTTACAATCCGGAAAACACTGACACTAAAAGCATTTCATCATTTTTTAACATTCAAGCACAGATGCATAATAAAGCATTTTCACTCTTTTCTGTATCATGGGTTCTTGGAGATATTTTCGGCATCAGACTTGACTCAAGCACGGGATTAGACGCTCTTAACGAATACGGGCTGATTGATGCCATTGGATCTGTTGATAAATCAAAAGCTAAGAAAAGATACAACGACTATTCGTCGGGTAGCATTACTGATCGTATCCTTACGAGAATTGTAAATCTATTCATTTCACTCATCGGTATGTTCGAATATTATGGTCAAGAAATAACTAAAACGTCTTTAAAGCAAATACTTAGATGCGTTAGCGATGAATATAATGAACACGGAGACCATTTGTCAGAGTGCGCAACTAAATATTATGATAAGCAAATGTATTACTCTAAAGATAAAAAACCCCCTATCATTACAGCCTTAATTCCTAAATTATCTCAAGAAGGCCTTCCTCTTGATAGAAAAGCGAGAGAATTGATAAATAGTTTTCTTAGAATGGAGTGGTCGCTTCGTACGAAACGCGAAAAAGGTATATGGCCAAAACCTGAGGATTGGCCTGAAAACGAAGAATTACATCGAGAATCCAAGTTTTGGCAAGAACATGTCCAGAAGTATAACTATCTCGGTAAGCTATTTTTCTTCCCTCCAGATTCATCAATACTTCATCATCCCATTTATATAAAAATAAAACGTTGTTTCGGAGTTAATGACGATAGTGATTCTTATTCTCCGGTTGAATTAACGGAAAGTTCGGATTATTTATTTAATAAATATTCAGACAGAATAACTCATAAAGACAATTATTACTGGTTGCGGGTTAAGGAAGAAGAACTTCGAGAAATTAAATCAGAAAAAATGTTTAAACTACTACCTGATGGGGATAATATTTTTACAAATATCACCATTGGAATTGATTATATATCTGCAACATTATCAATTCATCTCAAACAACCATCAGAGCAAATACCAACTTTCACTATTAATTCAGAGGATACTGAAGCTGGTGGCCTTTCAATTATAACAAGATCATTAGGAAATTATAATTTCAACTTCAGAACTATTTTTCACAGGCATGCCAAACAGAAGCAGGGACGCACCAGTCAAAGAATTGAACTTACTGCAGACATATCTAACAGTCCGATTAAATTGTTAAATGAAGATTTGGCAATGCCATTTATTAAGAACGTACTAAAGAGTAATGAGTTTGACTGCTCCGTTGATGAATTTTATTACGACCTTGTTAAGGGATCCCAATACAATAATAGATATTGTCCAATTTGTTCTTGTAGTAAAACAACACAAGAGGAAATGTGTACAAAAGAGCATAATACCCAATGCGTTTTTATCATGGAAAAGATTAGGGAACAACATTCAAGCATACATTCAAGCATACATTCAAGCATACATTTGTTCAGTTCACTACATCATTTACAGTTGTCTCACCACATCGTTTACACATTTTTTCTCCTCAATAAATGACTTTTAACTCAAATAACTAGCAAACAAGTATCCCGTGCGAGAATGGGCCATCTAAAGCTCGTCGGAGCACGGGATGCTTGTCTGCGGGTCACTCTTACCAAGGGATTTTTAAGGAGGCAGCTCTCTTAAATAGGCTCCTTCTGAAAAAACCATATGGGGACCATTAAATTAAAAATTCTCTGCAAAGCTCTGTGATTGTACAATTCCCTGATCGACACTCTGTTATAACCTCTATTTTATGCTCCATCGTTGTTGTCTCCTTCCATATCATAATTCTCTCCTTTTTTTGGGGATAAATCATAATAGAAAGTGTAAACGATGTCCTGATATAAGTGTAAGCGATGTCCTGACATTGTACCATTCAAGCAATAACGTCCTACTAACCACGGGCATTTCAAGTTCAAATACTGTTGCGCACGCAATTTGTGAAAACAATACAGATCACTACAAATTGACCCTATCACTTTTTCAAAGACCTTCTCTTGATGATGATGAACATTTCAAGAAAAAAGTTTTAAAGCATTTTTTAAATGCTGGACCATATACTTCAGTTGAATTGGGGTCAGTCTCTAATGATGTTGATACTACTAAAGAGCTGTTTATTAATTTATTATTTAAACATTGCACAAAACTACATGAGGATATTTATAGTGAAACAGATGAAAAAATTTTGGATTATTTGAAAGATTCGACAAACAATGAAATATCTATAGTAAATGATATGGAAAAATATCAAATTGAGCTCTGGGATGATAAAGTGTTAGGCCAAGGCATGAATGGCTTTGTCGTTGGGATAAAATTAACAGAAAAAAGTTATAAAAATTTGTGTTCGCAGCATAAATATGAGGGGGATAATAGTTTTGTTCTGAAATACCCTAAGGCTTCTGAAGGAAGTAAAAACGCGGCTAATAATTATGGCGAAGAAAGGGAAAAAAATTCGGACGATGTAAGTAAAGTATTAAGTGAATTGGACCGGACTATCGCACCGTGGGGAAAAATACTTTGGCTACCAAGTTATCGTTCCCAAGGTGTAATTCTTGAAAGAATAGATGGTGATGACCTGAAAAAATATTTTCATGTGCTTGCTGGTGATCTTAAGTTTTTAGATATTTTTAAGATACTTATAAATTTGATCAAAATACTCGAAGCTTGGTTAAAAAAAGGTGTTATGCATTTTGATATTAAACCTGACAATATAATGATTATAAAAGACAGCGATTATGACATTAAGATGCTGGATTTGGGCCTTGTTGCCGAGTTAAACTTAAAAAAAGAACAAAAGGCAGACAGAAATCAATATATGAAGCTGCATAAAAAACCATGGGTCTTTGGTACAATGTATCATGTACCAGATGAAATTGAAAAAAATAGTTATATCAGTGAAAAAACAATGGTTTACCAATGTGCAGCTATGACCTGTGCATTATTTGGTGATGTTAATTATCCAATATCGGTGGATAAATTCAATGATACCTATAATAACAAGAAAGGCAGAGATGCGCATAAAGCATTCTGGGAAGTTAAAAACAAGTTCAAGCCTAGACCGCCAGAATATTTGAAGCACATTTCCAAATCATTATACCAATTGCTTGAAAACTGTTTAAAAGAAGAGGCTGAAAGAGAACTACGCCTTTCGACTCTTAAAGCAAAACTATATGAGATAAAAGAACGATTTATTGAAATATAATGTTCTGATGCCTTATCTTATAAACTACTTCAACGACCCGCAAAATTGATTTGATATCGTGATCAATTATTAGCACTCCTACGTTGAATTCCTTATTCAGTTTACCAATAATTTTTTCAATAGTCTTCCGAAATCGTGGACCAGCGCCCATAAATGGGGAATCAAGAAGTAAAATTTTGGGGTTTTGGGCAACATCCCGAGCTATCGCCACAATCATGCGCTCCCCACCACTGAGAGTTGCCGCCAGCCGTTTGAGAAAAGATGTTTTATCCAACAACGGAAAAAAGGCTTTCAGTTCATCCATTTTGTCAGAATTTTGAGTATCGGTTTTATTTAATGCAATAGAAATGTTCTCTTCAACCGTCAGCGACGAGAACAATCGCGCACCCTCCAAGACATGGATCAAACCCATGCGGGTTCTTTTCCAGGGTGGATACAGGGTAATGTTTGTTCCGGAAAACACAATTTTTCCTTCTACAGGTAGCATAAGGCCCGACAATGCACGTAGCAGGATGGTTTTGCCGCACCCGTTCGGGCCTATTATCGCTACACAATCCCCCCGATCAAGTGCGAACGAAACACCTTCAAGTACAGGATCTTCCCCAAAACTAAGGGTAATATTATCAAGTTCCAGTAGATGCCCGCTCATATATATTCCGAAACTGTTCGGTTTCCATAATCTCTTCCATACTTCCGTGAGCCTGAATATGTCCCGCGTCCATAAGAATAACCTCTTTACAGATGGGCTTCAGCAGCTCTATACGGTGATCGATAATGATGGTTATTCGGTCTGGTGCTTTCAAGCGGGGTAGAAGAGCATCTGTGATGATCTCTGATTCGCTGCCCGGTCCGGTGTTCAGACCGGCGAATGGCTCGTCGAGAATCAGCACCAGCGGGTCAGCAAGCATGGCGGCCGCCAGCAGAGTCCGCTTTCGTTGACCGTATGAAAGTGTGGAAAAGATGTGATCGGCTTTATTTGCCAGCCCCACCTGCTTCAAGGCATTCATTGCCGCCCTTTCGGATCGGATACTATGATTACGACCCGCAAAGGGCAACCACGAAAAGACTGGAGATCGTCTAAAATTGCGATCAATCGCCAGCCTCACATTGTCTAAAGCACTCAGACGGTGAAAACCGTTCGGGTGCTGTGGCAGTTGAATGATCTTTCGTTTGATTTCCACATGCCTTGGGTATACGCACACGGGAACATCATCCAGTTCGATTTTCCCGTGTGATGGAATATCACCTGCCAGCGCCTTAGCCAGAGTTGATTTTCCTGAGCCGTTCGGGCCGATCAAGGCTATTGAAATGCCTGATTTCAAAATGAGGGAAATGCCATCAATAATTGTTGTTTGCCCCGTGGAAACTTTGATATTTCGTGTCTTCAGAATTCGTATCCGGTCTTTCTGAGATGTTCCTTCTATTACAGAAGATTTCCTGGAACTGCCCCCCAAAAAACTTCTTCGAACTGGATCGGTGTATGGCCATTTTCCGAGAATTCCTTTTGTGAAGAACCAGGATGTAATCAACAGTACAGCCCCCATCCCCATTGCCCGCCAGTCCGCAGAGCCAGGTAGTAAGCGGAGAGACTCTGCCCCTATTGAAATTATTAGTGCTCCTATGATGTAGCCCGTCAGATTCCCCCGTCCGCCGAGAATAACCGCAAGCAGAATCGTGATACTGACCATGATATCAAATGAGCTGGGGTGAATATATTGCTGTTTGAATGCGAAGAGTGCACCTGCGATTCCCGCCAATCCTCCACCGAAAACAAAGGCCGATAGACGGGCCTTTTGAACAGGGACAGCAAGTCCATCAGCCAATATGGTGTTGTCTCTTACGGCTTCCATCATTCGTCCCCAAGGACTTTGGAGAATGAAGCGGGCTGCAATCACTGCAAGTACGGCAACAAATATGGCTGCAGAAGGAGTAGTAATGTGTTGAATGCCCCTTATTCCACGGGCACCTCCGAGAAAGTCGGCATTAAGTACTAGTGCGCGAGCAAGCTCGCCAAACGCAATTGTTGCTAGTGCGACAAAGTCCCCCCTGAGTTTCAGACATAAGCTACCAATGCACAGAGACACCACAACCCCTCCCAATAGCCCAAGCAAGCAGATCTCTGATAGATTCAGAACCCACGAATCTGTGGCAATCAAGGGAAAAAGCAGTGCCGCCATATAGGCGCCTGCACCGTAAAGAGTGGCATGACAGAGAGAAAGTACGCCGGCATGCCCGTATATTATCCCAAGGCCAGTGGCCAGGATAATCATTAGGGACGAATCAATAATAATTTGCTGAATGTAGGTGGATATCAATGCCTACTCCATTTCGAGAGGCTGGGTTCTCAATGTGGTGGAGTGCGCTTCAATGATCGCCCGCACTGTCAGCACAGATACAAGCAGCATGAACACGATGGCATCGCGATATGCAGAGAGACCTATAGCAATTGTGATTGTCTCCACCGCTCCCAGGAGAATGCCCCCCAAGGCAGCCCTTCTTGGATCATGAAGACCTCCTGCAAGAGCGGCAACAAATGCCTTCAGACCGGGTTCAAACCCCATGGTTGGTTCCACCCTGCCGAAAGAGGCTGCCAAGGCGATACCTGCAATGCCCGCAGCCATACCTGCAGAAAGAAAAACCCCCATGATCACCTTGTTTGCATGGATACCAACGCACTCAGCAGCCTCACGATCATCCGCGACAGCCCTCACATACAAACCGAATCTGGTGTGCTTCCAAAAAAAATGGATTAGTGCAAGAAGTACTGCAGTGCAGATGACGATAAAAATTTCGGTGACATTCAAGTTTATGCCACCGAATTGCATCTGGACGTTAGAAGAGGATTCTGGGAACCCAATGCTCTGAGGGCCGAAGGATCGGGCGAGCATTTGTTGTAGACAAATACTCGCACCCAGAGCAGCAAGAATGGTGCTTGAACGTTCTGCTTGCCGTAATGGACGATAGGCGACGAACCATGTCACAACTGCAATGAGCCCACCCGCAACAATTCCGGCAGGAATGGCCACGAACCACGAACCATTCCAAGCAAGGACAACCCATAGGGTAATGTAAGCGCCTACGGCGCAAAATTCGCCGTGGGCAAAGTTAATTAATTTCAGGCATGAATAAATTAGCGCGTATCCTAAAGCGATGAGACAATATGTGCAACCCAGGACAATCGCAATTACTAAGTAATCCATTATTAATAAGGATAGAGGCAGATAGTCATAGTTATTCAACCGGCGAGATGGTTTTCACGTAATTAAACTGGTTATTCGCAATGTTAAGGATCATAATATCTTTCGTGGCATCACCATTCGGCTTGATTGTGATGTTACCCGTGGCGCCCTGGAAATCCTTTACCGCAAATAATGCGTTACGCAATGACTCTCTTGAGGCATCGTTCTTGGTCATTGCCGCTTGGATGATCATTTTGGCTGCGTCGTAGCTCAGGGCAGCCATATTGGAGGGTTTGACTCCATTTGTTTTTTCAAAATTTTCAACAAATGTTTTAACTGCTTCCTTTGTGCTGTCAGGTGCGAAATGGGCAGTTATATAGGATCCATTAACCGCATCCCCTCCCATCTCGAACAGTTTAGGAGAACTCCACGCATCTCCTCCGAAAAAAGTAAGTTTCATGCCCATGTTTTTTGCTTGTCTCATGATTTGGGCGGCACGTGGATATTCGAGTGGCAGAAACACGGCGTCCGCTGACCAATTTCTGACCTGTATAAGCTGGGGACCAATATTCGGATCCTTGGGGCCGACAACAGATTCACCAACAACCTCACCGCCTAACTGGGCAAACGCTTTTTTAAACGCACCAGCAAGACCCGCGCTGTAATCACTACCTTTATCTAGCATAATTGCTACACGCTTAATTTTAAGATCATCCCATGCGTACTTTGCCAAAACTATTCCTTGCTCAGGATCAAGAAAACAGATACGGACTGTGTAGTTGCCGACTCGTGTAATATCAGCATTGGTCGATGCTGGTACAACAAGGGGTACCTTAAGTTCATCGGCAACAGGTGCGAGGGCTAATGTGTTAGAACTCAAAACTTCACCTATAACGGCATTTACCTTATCGGTGTCTGCAAGCTTCCTGAATGCCCGGACGGCATCCGCACCTTCACCCTTTGAGTCTTCGTATAATACCTTTATATTTACCCTTTCGCCGAATTGTTCGCTGGCTTCAGTGACCGCTAGCTTGATGCCCTGCCTTCCCTCTTCTCCATAACCGGCAAACGGACCTGAATATGGGAGGACTACTCCGAGTTTAATTGAAACTACAGATGCATTTGTTATTGATTGAACTGGCTTTAGTGCAGGCTTTCCAATTTTTCCAGTATCGTTATCACAGCCTGCAATCACGGTCAGCACGAATAATATAACTAACATCCAGAGACTCCGGTTTTTGCAATACTCGACTTTCAACATTTGATCACTCCTTGAGAAGGTTTTTGATTACTGTTTGACAACAACAAAAGGCAACATAAGAGACATTCCCACCATTATTAGTCTCTTGCAACCTTTTCGTACAATTGAGGCTGAAAGGTGGGTGGCCATAAAATTATAAGTTTCTTTCGGGAACAGTCCCTTTTTTTGCACTACCTGGAATTATTTAATGCTGTACACTTCATCATGAGGTCCCAACAGTACGAATTTAATAGTTTCGTCAGGTGTTGTGAAACAATCGGAACAGGCAACAAATTCAGCGTCTCCCTTTTTTCGGCATGCAGCACAATACAAATAAATTATGATGAAGTTACGTTTGACCGGACAGGAGTAGAAACCTCGCAAGTTGCCCTTTAGAGGTTCACCAAGTTCAACTGGGTGTTCCATAATCTGGCG